>UMGW01017276.1_pt1 | contig 44828 bp, 63 predicted proteins | sample 1965371 | NCBI WGS metagenome assembly UMGW01 (sample SAMEA4836082, study PRJEB28245) | human gut metagenome | biome: gut microbiome; material: fecal sample | place: Denmark | collected 2008
TTGGATTGCTGTTGCTGATTTCCGCAGTTCGATTTCTCTTGCGTCTGCTCCGCCGCCAGAACCGCCTCTGATGATTACTCTGGACAATTCTGTTTCCCCGGACAGCAGCCTGAGGACATTATTCTTATAATCCAGGGCGTCCGCCTTTTTATCTGCAATCTGATTAATCGCCGACATGATGTTTTCTAATGTTGTCTCTCCAGTGCCACCGACAGCTTCCGGTTTTGGGCGTGCTTTAACTGGAATTTTGATGCGGTACTCGGTGTTTCCAGAATTTTCATCTGTTAAAAAGATGAATGCGTAGACATTATAATTCTGTTTAACGTTTTCATTCTCCAGCATGGAATCTGGTATGGAAACGTCAGTTATTCTATCTTTCGTAATTCCGATACGTGTCACTGAACTTCCGCGGGTTTCGTTCAGCGAGAAATGTATTTCTACGGTTTTCGGCATGTTTAGCCCGGCAATTCGAAGGATTTGCCCGTAGTCATACTGCCACAGACCCACGACGTTGGTATATTTTGTTCCGGTATCAAAAATTGCCGTTGTAATGTTATTCATGATCTATTTACTCCTCTCCGAATAATGTTGGCTCATCTGGCTGAGCTTCTTTGACCATTGCTCTAACCTCATTACTCTTCTTCAAAAAAACCTCTCGTTTTGTTTTCCTCTTTGGCTTCTTGTGAAATTTTTTTTGCTTCCTCTTCGGTATATCCATAGAACTTCACTAAATAACGCCAAAATGTTACATGTCCGGAATTTACATAACTGTACCACGCTATCCTGTCTTCTTCTCTGTTGTATGTAAAATCGCCAAAATCATAATTAACTATATACTGGACGTATTTCTTTTTCTTTTCGTCGTAAATCCAGTTAGAATCTGGTGCGATGCCATACAAATCTGCAAATGTATTTAAGGCGTATATAGTGTCATTCAAACAGCACTCTAGTTTATCCCGAACGTCCTTGATAAACTGAATTGTACGTCGGTCGTCTGCTTCTACCTGCGTAGCCGTCACCATACCGGTTTTTTCGTTAAAAACAAAATATCCGTTAGAGAATCCAATCTTATATCCTATCTGGTTTAGAAGGGCATTTATGCCGACTATACGGGTATCTGTATTGAGAACTGGATTAATTTCTTGGTAGAATTCTTTCGCGTCCTGTCCGAATACATTCTTGACAAAATGTGGTAACCTCATCTCATTCCGTCTGTTCTCCATGCTCTGTGGTGACATAGCTGATACAGATGCGCCGTTTGGCATCAGCAGTCTATCATCTGCCAGAACAGTCTTCTGCGAGTCAAAAATTTCTCCGGCATTTCTGCTGTATGCAATGTCGAGATCTTTTAACTCTTCAATGGCTTCGGCAAAAATTGGAAGTCCCAATGGTGTGCTAATATCTACGTTATTTGCTTGTGGTGTCCGCAATACTCCGTACAGAGGTCCATCCAGCTTCTCTCCATTTGCTTTAAGAATCGGTGGTGTGTCTGCCATGAGGTCGGCCCATTTGGTCTGTTTAAGGTCAATCTTATCGCCAATACTCTGAGGAGATTTTGATACATAGGCTCTATTGGAAACATAATACGGATAGGTCGTTACGCCGTCCACGGTGGTTTCAACAAATCTATGATATTCGAGCCTTGTGTAGTATTTCCGTCCAACAGTATAAGAATCCTTGAATATAATCCCTTTGATTTCCTGATTGTCATAATCCACTATCATCACATCTGCCGGAGTAAATACGTCAAGGCTCTCACCGTTTGGCTTGATGAACACCGTTCCGTAAGCACAGCCGTACTCTACCCAGTGCCGGATCTGGAAATATACCTTATCAATCTGTTCCTGTAGCCATGTAGCCCTTGCAGAACCGTCTATCTGAATGCCGATCGCTAGTGTTGCGAGCCGTGCTGTCTCTGAGCAGACAGATTTCGCGAAATTGATCGTCTTGATATTATTCTTATCATCTAACCATTCTGGCGCACCTCTGTAGATGTTCGCACACCGGTTAATCAGTGATTCCATCTCTGGAAATTCTGCTGCCTGGATTTTAAAATCCTCTTCAGCTTGTTTTTTGAATATCATGTTAAACCACCTTTTTAGTGTTGTTATAAGTCCCATTATGCATTGTTACCCCTTCTTCTCCACAATGATTCTGTTGCGTATCTGCAGGCATCGACTAAATGGTTGTTCTCATCAGGATATCCGCTTATAACGTTTCCGTCTTTATCTCTTTCGTATTCGTATTCCGAAAACTCTTTATAAGCATTAGGCGTTCTTTTGGGGTCAATAACGATAGTCCTTGTCTGAAACCATTTCATAGAATACTCCACACTTCCAGGCCCTTTTATTGCGCCCCTTGCTGGAAGTCCAAAGTCTCTATAATCATTGATTGATTTAGGTTCCGCAGAATCGCAAGTAATAGTATAATCATCATATTTTCTTTTTAGAATCTCGTCTGCTGATTTCCTATTACTCCATTTATTTTCGTAAATTTCATCAATGAGATATATCTTTTCAGTGTTATGATTGTAATACAAACGTATAAAAGCATACGGGTCAGGGAAAAATCCCCAGTCACACCCCTGAAATATTTTATCCATGCGGCTGATCTCTTCATCTGTAATATCTCTAATCTCCAGATATTCAAATACGTTCCCGCCGTCACCATTTGGGACGCCCAGGTATTCATGCTCATAGGCTTCTGGATTGATTTCTTTCAGATGTGCTGCATCGTCAATAAACTTCTGTCCAAGCCACTCCGCCGGGGCTTCCAGATAGCTCGAATGATGAATAACTCTTTTCGGGTTAGGCATGAGCTTAATCCTGTTTACCCAGTTTGATTTTGATTTTGGTGGGTTATACGATGAAAAATCATAGGACTCGTCACCACCACGAAGCACTGACTGATTAACAGAACGTTCCTGGGCATCTCCCTTCATTTGATCTTTTTCCTCTTTCCAGAGGATTCCGATATATCCAAACTCCGGTTTAATAGATTTCAGTTTGGTTTCATCGTCCAGACCACGGAAGTATATTGTCTGTCCAGTCTTAATATACCTGATCTCGAGTGGCGACACCTTACATTCAAATTCTTCCATCAATCCCAGTTCGTTGATAGCCCATTTCATGTTAGCATATACAGAATCTTTCAGAGTACCGGCCACCTGTCTTGTAATGCAGGCGTGCATCTGAGGATTATTCTTGATAAGTTCAACAATCTTAAAAGCTACGAACGAAGATTTCAGACCACCTCGACCGCCCTCGAATACATACTCGATATTAGGCTTAATTTGCCGGTTAATATCCACGAATGCCTTGCCGAGTACTCTAGCAGGAAGTTCATATTTGCTTTCGTCTGATTTTGATACGGCTACCAACTGTTCCCATTTGTCTACTGCCTGCATATTTCCTTTAATAGCTTTATCGTATACGGCAGCTACAATACAGGCATTATTATTTGCATCCTCATCAGATATTCCCATTTTTGTGAGTTTCTTTTTTGCGGCAGTCGGCGCAGGATTCTCAGCTATCATTTTTGCTAATTCAGAAAGAGTCTTTTTTTGATGGCGTGCTTGGCCTGATGCAATACCGCCTTTTTTCCCGTTCCTCGCCGCTTCCTCGCCGCTTCGAAACTGTGTCGCCACTCCATTATTTAAATTCTGGTCGTTTGCCATCCTATTAACATCCAATCATATCCTTTCTGAATTAAAACGCCCTAGCATAGTTATAGTTATATATACTATAATACCATACTAGGGCACACATAGCTCTCTACCACTTTTATAAATTTTTAAGTTTTTTAAAGTCTGCCAATCAGCTTGGCCAGATGATAATATTCCGCCATGACTTTACGTTTGTATCCATAAAAGTCATTCTCCGTTGCAGGAACCGTCCTGATCTTCTCCATTGTTCGATAGCCAATGCTGTTCACGATACTGTCATAGATTTGCGATTCAATGCCGGGCGCATATTTAATAGATACCTGTAACAGGTTGTATTTATCGCTCTCGCTAAGATTCCGCAAGTGGCTTTGTAATGTCGGTATATCATCCGGCGGCACTCCGTAATCAGTTAGCGTTGCCTTTCTTAACTTCATTTATTTCACCCTCTTCATTCAAGTTCCAGTCACATGGTATGCCTTGAAAACATTCTGGACAGCGTTCGTAGAATCCGCAGCCTTTGCAATCCGCTGGCTGTCCAGTGCAATATTGCTGTAATACATGGTACGCTGATATAGCAAGATTTGGCGTTATGTCTGGTGTAGGTTTGTTATTCATTCGCTTCACTTCCTCTCAGCATCAGGCTCAAAGTGTTATACCCCGGGCAAGTCCTGACCCCGTTTCTGGTATCTCTTAACAGGACGCAGTACGGATATAATGTCATGACCTCATAGACGTGTTCTGTGGTGTCTTCACCGCGCTGGTCGATGTATTTGAAACACTTTCCCGGTCTAAGAAAATATCTTGCACATGCATACGCTTTTGTTCCGAATATTGTACTTGCACTGCTCATTTGTGTTCCTCCTGTAATAATTCTTTATTGTCGAAAATGTTTCCAATAACTTCAATTTCATCACAACATAATAAGTATTCAAAATTCGATCCGTAGTTTTCTTCACCGTTGGTCGCTTTAAAATCTAATTCGGAATTATCCCAAATTATCTGATAAATATGTTCTTTCCCATCATAAACAAGCCAAACAACATCGTTCTCCCAGATTCTCTTCCCGTTCTTGTCGTAAAGTCCCGTGAACTGGCAGAGGGTTTTTGGATCAATTCCCACACATTTCCATCTTACATAATTGTCTACATACAAGATTAAATGTCTTTTACCTGAAAGGTCATATTTTTTCACATAATTTCCCTCAACCCATTCACCATTGTCAATCCGCTTTGCCTTGAAAAGAATTTCTCTCATTCAACTCCACCGTCCTCTACTTGCCCTGATTCTTCTAGCTGATTTTTAACATATGGTTCCGCCTCCCACTTAAGCCGCTGTCCGCATCCTGCACAATATTTGCCAAATGGCTTTCCGATTCCTCTTACCGTTTTCATGCAAACAGGGCAGTCTGCTCTGTTTGTCCCAGGATATGTAATCGGTTTCTTAGGAATCTGCCTTTCCATATATCTTCTATCCGCTGCACTTTTCCCGATTTCATCCGCATATTCTTCAAAATATGTAGATGATCTATCAGCTTCATTATCCAACTGCTTCACAACCTTATCAACGTTAAAAACTGTCGGCTGCTCTTGAACAGTTGTAATTGCAAGATGTGTAAATAAATCCATCGGAGAAACATCATTTTCCGCAGCTTTCTGCTTTTCTTTATCCCAATACCATTCGCTCATTTCTTGAATTAATTTATCAGCGTCAATTAATCTACTCATTCAACTCCGCCGCCTTTCACAATTTTAACTGCTTCATTCGTCTGGATGGTGCTTATCGTACATAATCGCTACACATACAAGACCAGTCGCTCCGAATATGGTCCCAAGGGCAAGTCCTAATAAGAATGTGATCATACAACCACCTCGCTATCCTCTGGTATCTGGTAATCAATATGTCCATTTACATAGGCTTCCTGAATCATATCCAGTACTTTGAAGGCTTTTTCTTTATCCGAATATTCTCCTAGCAGATAACTGCATCCGGTTATGTATGATGTTATAATTGTTTTTATAGGTCCTTCCGCAATTTCAATGCCTGCCATAGAATTGAGATTAATCAATACTTCTCTGTTCTGACTTCTGATTAACATTTTGCGTCCTCCTTGTAATCTTCGATCGCAGCTATTCTGTCCTCATACCCGGCAATTATTTTTTTTAGTCTACAAATCTCGTCGTTGTACCTATGTAAGAATTTTTCTTTTACAAACTGATAATTCGGTACCGTCAACACAATGTACGGCGTTGAATAACCAGAAATTTTTCCGATATCTTCCTTTTTCACATACCCAATGTAGATTCCGTCTGGAAATCGAGTTACTGCTTTGTAGGTTTTTGGCTTCTCGATTACCTCGCATTCCTCAACTCTAATCTTGGAAATATAGTCTCCTAATGTTTTGATTTCCGGATTATATTCTCGGTCACTGTCTAAAATGTAGAAATATAATTTCATTTCCATCCTCACTTTCCCCATGTAAGCAACTACATGGTTAATCAACAAAACTCCATCTGTCCATCATCAATAAACTTCTTTTTCTTCCGGCTTAATGTATCACCCTGCTGTTTCAATCTATCTACACGGGCTTTCTGGTTAAAGTTCGCCATATAATCATCGTCAACTTCTGGCGGTACTTTTAGAAAGTATTTTTCTGGAAGTGGAAGATTATGTTCCTCGCAACAATTTGCAATCTCATTTCTGTATGAAAGAATATGATTTCTGGTTAGATTCATATTGCATCCATCCGCCCAAAATGGATCATTACAGCCATTTTCATTGATGTGCTCCCAGATAGCGCGCTCATGTAATAGGCCTTCTCTTAACAACTCTAATTCCTGTTCCGGTGTTTTCTGCTTCATTCTCGTTCTCCTTTCGCCCATGTAAGCAACTGACACGCTATCAATTTAGATTTACGTTCATTTTTCTTGCCATGGCTTCTATAACTGTCACTGTTACGCCGTTTCCTGCCTGCTTGTATAACTGGCTGTCAGAATTTACGAACTGTGCTTTTTCAAAATAATCATCAGACCAACCTTGAAGCCTGAAACATTCTTTAGGTGTAAGTTTTCTGATTGCTATATAACACTGATATTTTTCATGCCAGACTGCATATACCGTTAATTCTTCCGATATCTGCACGAATATTCCTTGATTGCAGCTTGTATCTAAGGTATTTGCAATTCCATCTTCTCTGATTTCATTAGCAAGAAATTCATGTCTGGAAATATCAAGTTTTCCACTTTCGTAATCCTTGCGGATTTCTTTTCCATATTCTGTGCGAACATTTCTCAGTATCCCGATTGGTTCAACTGCTACGCCATGTCTGTCTTGACTCGTAAGCGTAAACATCGGCTCGCCATCATCTTTGAATCGTCTGCCATTCTGACGTTTTTCTGCACGATCTGGCGTGAGAACTGGAATTGCAACTCCGCTTACTTCGGCTTTATGATTTGCAATTCCTTTGTTGTATCTGGCTTGTAAGCACCTTGCCTTATTGGTTGGCTCTGTTTTTTTATAACTTAAATCAATAAAACACGGCAATGCTACATGATGTCCTCTTCCACCACCTTGTCCGGTATCAAGAGTCTCGGTAATTCCATCAGGTCCAAACACTTGCGTATTTCTTCTATATCCGTCTTTATGTGCAATTATTTGAATACTATTTTTTCCGTCTGTTCCTTCGATAGGAAATACTTTTGAGGTACTTCCCCCTCTAAGATGTCCGATAATAAAACATCTTTCCCGGTTTTGCGGCACTCCGAAATCTTTGGAGTTGAGCACCTGCCATTCTGCATCATACCCCTGCCGCTCCATTTCAATGAGCAGTCTGGCGAAATCCCATCCTCCATTAACACTAAGCAGATTTTTAACGTTCTCAATGAAAAGGTAAGTGGGTTTATCTTCTTCTTTGAGTTGTCCGACAAGGTACATAACTCTGAAAAACAGGCTTGAACGGTTTCCTTGAAATCCGGCTTGCTTTCCTGCAACGGATATGTCCTGGCAAGGGAATCCGAAGCACCAGCAGTCTGCTTTGGGAATGTCTCCGGCATACACTCTTCGAATGTCATTTGCATACCATTCTCCATTTCTGTATTCCTCCTTTAATATTTCTTTCTGTCTTTTCTTGATAGGAATATCTTCCAATGCCTTTCGCTGCTCTTCTGTCAGCAAGTGCATTGAGATGTAACTCGCAGTGGCAAATTTATCGAATTCGCAAAAACCAACGCATTCATGCCCTGCTAATTCCATTCCCCTGCGAAATCCTCCGATTCCTGCGAAAAAATCTATAAATTTCATTTTAAACTCCCATCTTCTTAACCAGATTCTTATTCATCTCATCAAATCTTACATCTGTGTTCTCTTCAATGTCCTGCATCATGCTCAGAACGCTCATTTCGCCCCTATTCGCCATTTCAACATACCCATTGGCAGTTCTTACCACATCAAGCAAACGTTTCGTAGAAAAGTCATATAAGCGTCTCAGAGCCATCATGGTAGTGACAGTGTTGATCGTATTGCTCCAATCCTCACCAACGGTAAAGCCATCCTCGTAGGCTTGCTGCTCTACGTCTTTTATCTGTCTATAACAGATCTGCATTGAACGTCCAAACGCCTGAGTTGCCTGATTAGGAGTCTGAACAGGAAATCTGGTCTTTTTCTTGACTTTTAACTTACTACTCATTTTCCCTTCACCTTTCTGAACTTGTATCCTGTCACTCGGTACGCTCGTGGTGTGCCGGGGTTTTCCGTCTCAAGCAAGCCGCTTTCCAGTAATTCACCAAAATGATTCTGTACGGTATGGCTAGATATACTCAGCCCTGCTGCGATTTCTGGAATACTTGGCGGATAATCATGTTCTTTCAAGTATCTTATGATATACAGATATATGTCTTTCCTTGTCTGGATACCTTCATAATACTTTCTTGCTGTGTTATATGGCATTTCTCTCACGCTCCTTTCTGTGAGTATCATCAGCCCATTTGACAAAAGCCATTGTTAGATAGTCAACCAGACTGTCTGGATACACTTCGCGAAGTTCGTTTGCTCTTTCTGTCAATGCATGCCAGTATTCATCGTTGTCTTCGATTCCATAAAATTCTTTTATCATCTCCCAAAATCTAGGCATAAACATTGCCATAATCGGGATTTCTTCTTTCTTTACACTTGCCATTTTTCCTCCTTGGGGTGTAACTAAGTGTACCTAAAGTTTCTTAATTTCCTATATATACCTTTTTTTTATATATATAAATATACTTTATGGTATTTTCTAGTTACTTTAGTTACACTAAGTAAGAAAAGCTAGTATTTATAAGGGTTTGAGGTGTATCTTGGGGTGTAACTAAGTGTAACTAAGTGTAACTAGCTTTAATCAAATGGTATCTCACACTGACACAATTTATTAAATTCACTTAATTTTCCGACTTTTTTGTAACAAATCTGAGGTCCGTACTTTCCGCATCGGACTCTTTTGCCTCCATTTTCTCTCTCCCAGCCAGTAATACAGTTAAGCATAATGGAGTGAATCTCATTGGAATCGTACCTTGTTGGCTTGCGGCCTTCGTTCCCAAGAGCCTGCTCAAAGAGCATTGCGACGCATACTCGTGGTTCAGATGTATGATCGAGCCATTCTTGGATGATTCCGACCCGAACATCTTCTTCCATGAATTCTTCCTGCTTGCTTTCAACATACTCCTGTAAATTCCTCGGAAGAATCAGTGTAGGCTTTCTATCTGCCTTCTCAAACAGATCCATTGCCTCACCCCATGCGTTCATAAAGTCTGACGCTACGGCTTCGTGATTGTCGAACATGGATTTCAAAACATGATCCTTTCTCGTGACTATCGGAAGGAAACGTCTATTGCCTGTTCTGTCGGTCAGAAAACGGTCGTTATTGGTCGTTCCAGCAAATACACACACTCTTGGTCTCTGCTCCGTTCTGCGGCCATATGGAGGCCTATACGTGTCTACTGTGGATGTCAGAAATGCTTTGATGCTCTCAACCTCTTTCGCTTTTTTGGTGGCCAGTAGCTCTGCCAGTTCCACCATCCACATGCCACGGAGTTTCTCCGGGGCTTTATCCCCCTCGATTATATTAAAGTTGTCGTTGTACCATGCGTTATTGAGCGACAAGAGCCTCAGGAACGTGGATTTTCCAATTCCCTGTGAACCGTACAGTACTGGCATGTAGTCAAACTTGCATCCCGGATGGAATGCCCTGCTGATCGCACCTAACATAAACAGTTTCATGCACTCCCTAGAATACTCCGTGTCTTCCACTCCTAGGTATTCCGGAAGTAATTTATTGATATATCCCGTTTTTCTGTTCCACTTGTTTTTGTAGATATCATTCAGCATATCAACCACTGGATTAAACCTGTTCCGGTTTGCCACGATATTAAGCGCCTCCATGATTTTTTCCAGACTCTTCAAACCATACTTGGATTCAATATATGATTTTAGATTACTGTCATCGCTATTGCTCCACTCCCTGTACATATTCACGTGCTCCCATGGAAGGCTGCCACAGACGAATGGAGAATAGGACAGTTCATTGTATTTAATGTGTCCATACAATTCCTCGTCGTATTCAATAGCTTCGCATATGTTCTTAATGCTCTGAATGATATTGTTATTGGAATTATAATCAAATTCTGGCTCTCTCCGACCTTGCGTCGCAATGCCCTCAGAATCAATATGAATTGGCTTCCCCTTCTCATATTTAGTTGCACTCGATACAATAAGCCTGACTTCTCGCTCAGTTAGCGGCGGTGAACAGGATGATTCATTTTCTGCCATAGTTGCGGCAAAGACTGACTGATCGGATGCGCCTTTTGCCTGCATCATACATGCGAATCTAAAAAGCATTTGGTTTCGCTGCCCAGCAGACACAATATTTGGCATGGTAAACGATGCGCTCTGTCTATGATCGTCGTGATTTAAAAAATACATTACATTATTGTCGGCCTTCGCTAGTTCAAATTCATCTGGCGAATACTCCCATTCGTACCGCCTACCATTCTTGTGAATTGAAGGAGGGGCGACTACATAACCACCATTTCCACGAATATCTACACCGTCAATGATACCGGCACGGTTCTTTATTTTCCCGTCGCCACGAAAATACATGTGATATCCGCCGCGACCGGTAATTGCTGTCCATGTCTCCGGAAAATCTCCGTGCTCTCTTTGCCAATCTGTCAGGGAGTGATAACCATCAATTCCGCGGTCTTCGTCAATATCCAAATCAATAACAAAGACGTTGTGGCTTACAGTTCCTGTCGCAAGACCTATGTTTGCATTTGGATGTTGCTGCCACCATGCTTTTATCTGAGCCGCATCCGTAGTCGCATCCTTGCATCCATTCCTGGTAAGCGGAACTTTATCGCGGTATTTTAACGGGAAGACAGCAAATCCTTTTTTGGCATATTCGATCGCTGCATCATACATACTCGGATATTCATTCATTGCTATCACCTGTGAGCTGAATCGAATTTACAACCATCAAACTCACCCCTTTCAAGTCTTTCTTTTAAATCTCTGTATAAAATTTCTTTTATCAGTCTCCCGGATGTTTCTTCCTTGCAAAAAACCACATTCATGTTGTATCGGACCATCCACGCAACGCTAGAAGCCAGGAATGCATTGGAGTTGAATTTACTTCGATATTTACTGTTTAGAAGATTTTCCCAGCTTGAATTTTCGCAAATGAGATAAATCCTACACTTCTGATCTAATGCTCGCTCAAACTCTCTTTGGAATCTCTCGCGCCCTCTGGTAAAACATGCAGCCAATTCATCTAAATTCATTTTTCGCTCTACCACGCAGAATGGCTTAATGGTTTTACATGTATCGAAAAGTGAACTGCCATCTGGCAGCACTGTATTATAGGTGTAATCACCATAATCCAATGTTGCTCGACTATATGGAGCGGAAAAGGATTTATACCGCTTCTCCGCTCGCTCAGTCGCTTGTTCCCTGGAATCAACAAGAATCTGGAAAGACTTTAAGACTTCTTTTTGATCGAAAATATCCATTAGTTGAATGGCATCTCCTCATCTGTACCGTTTGGAATACTCATAAATCCATCTGAACCAGTGTGTGAAGAATTATTACTGTTCAAAACCCTGTCTTTTGGAAGCTTGTAATCACCGGAGCGGATTTTATCGACTTTGCAGAAGGCTGCTAAATTGGTAGCTCTTCCAACGCTTCCATCGTTCTTCTCATACTCTCTTTCATTGAAAAGGCCGCCAGCAATCTTGCCTTTGAATTTCTGCTCATCCCAGTCAAAGTGATATCCCGGATTGGATTCTTCAAGGGCTTCTGTAAATGTTTTAAAACGTCTCTTTGTCCAGTTATCTTTTTCTGATCCGTCATCATTCGGAATGTTCAGAAGATAATTGCAATGCCATTTCTCGTCCTCACTCTGCTGAGCTTTATATTCTTTTGCATAGAATCCTGCATGTTCGCCTTCTGCAATGTCACAGCTGATTTTTACATACTGGCCTACACTGTTGTTGCAAACTTCGGCTCCAAGAATCTTCACAACGTAACCGCCCTTTGGAAGCACGTCATAATCTCCATAAGCCTGTGTTTTTTCATAATCTCCAAATCTTTTAATTGCCATGTTTTTTATCTCCTTTTAAATATTTGTTATAGTCATAGCACATAGAAATGGCTTCTTCTTTGCTTGAACATTTCCTGTACTCACGAATTGCTTTGTCGCGGTATAATTGATGGATATAATACGATTCACATCTTATTCGATAGGCGTATCAGCCTATTAAAAATACATACCAGTTTTGTTCTCTCATCAAAACTCCTTCATAACTTCAATGACCTTCGTAATATCATTTGGAATATATTCCTCTTCAAATGCTCCCAGTGGCGTTCTTGCAGTGTCGTTATGAGAAGTGGTTGAAAAACAATAGGTGTTTTCCTGCTTCATTGATCTGAGTAACCAGTTAAATTTACTGTCGATATTGTTTTTTTCAGTCTTTCTTCCGTTGGTCTTAATCCTGGTAAACTCATAACCTGCGTCAGTCATTTCTGTTTGCGTGTGGAACAGCAGGATTACTGTCAGATCGTCTCTGAGTTTTGACGGAATATCTACCAAGTCCCAGATGCTCGAGGCGAGGTCCATCCACTTGTCATAGCCTTTCTCTTTACATCTCCTCATTTCGTCCGATACCATAAGATTATTTACGGTATCAACAACGAAATAATGGATATGCGGCGCTTTTTCTGCAATGTTTAAAAGATATTTGACTATAGTTTGTGGAAAACTGGTCTTTACATAATTGTTCTTATCAGTAGAATACTGATCTCTCCAACCTTTCCAATTCAGGCCTTTTCCATCACAATCGCAGTAATAAGTTTCTTCTGGATTGAGATTGCGAAGGGATGTGCTTTTACCACTTCCAGGTTCACCCATGATTCCAATTAAGTTTGCCATATCTCACACCTCCGCTTTGTCGTATACGATATGTTTGCTGCCTTCGATAATCAGAAGACTTGCAATCTGACGCATTGATAAAGTACTCTCATTGTAAATTTCTGTCAGCACATTGTATGCTTCTCCTGTTACTTTTACCGCTGCGTCTTTTTCTACTATTGTTGGTTTCTTTCTCGCTGGAATATGGATTTCAAATTCAGTCATTTCTGTTCCTCCTTATATGATTTCTGAGCCGTTAAAAGCCCGTTCAGAGCCTGTACGTAGCTTGCCAATGTTCTTGCCTTGTATGATTCTTCAATTGGGTTATCTGCCACAATAGAAAGCTGCCCGTCTATCAAATTAAGAATTTCATTAATCCTCTCCTGCATCTTTCTCTACCTCACTAAAAAAACAGTAAACATTGTCAGAACCATCTCCCCTTGCAGGGTTAATACCGCCTCCCGGAAGCAGTCCGCTGGCACTGTGATATTCAAGATGATTCAGGTACATGTCTGGGTTTTCCCAGTCAATGATGTACTGCTTTCGCTTATTCAGCTCTGACAGAAGCTCATTTACTGTCGTTATCAGTTCCATTGTCGGCAGGAGCTTCAGTTCCATTTGATTCAACATCTAACGGGCACCTCCCATCTATTAGAAGCTCCAGCAAGAAAGATTTGATTTTATTAAGCTTTTCATGGCTTTCTTTCTCGTAAAATGGATCAAAAGATACAACCTGATATAAATCCCATTTAAATTCGCCTTTCTGAAGACAAACATCTTCTTTCCTTTTAAGTCCACATACGGTCACACCATAAACTGAATAGTAGAATGTGACACTTGCTGTCGGAACTTCGTTCACGACTCTTTTACAGAGTTCATAAATTTCATCAATCTCTTTCTCGAACATCTTCTTATCCTCCTTATTTCCTGTTACCAGTCTGTTTCCATCTGGCGCACCGCCCATGCTGCCGAGATACCGAAGAAGATGTTCAGCCAGATAGGTATATCCACATATTTCCCGGCAAGCATACAAACAGCAATTAGCATATACTCTTTCATTTTATTTCATTTCTCCCATAATCCACGCAAGGTTGCTCGCCACCAGTGCGGCGGATGTTACAATCCATGCCGCGAACCATTTTCTTGACTTTTTCTTACTTTCTTCGACAATTTCAGTCGCAAGTGCTACTTCGATGTCAGCCCATGTTGGCTGGCTTTCGTTTCTAATTTCACTCATATCTAGCTAATTTCTCCTTATTTTTTCTTATTTGTCTTTACAATTAGCAGATAGAGAACTATAATGTATCTATCCACTAAGGTGTTTTAGTGGTGCAAAGCTCCGGGGTGGAGGTGTCGTCTCCCTCCGGGGCACTCACTTATTGAGAGCCTCTTTGCCTTTCCAGACATGGCCAGTTACTTCATAGACTTTCCTAGGGCTTATGATATATGTGATTCGGCCACCGGAAAGGTTTTTTACTGGCTTGTTATTCTGCACAGCCACACCGATTGGCAACCACCCATACACAATCCCTGCCCGGATTGCTGTAATAGGAAGTCCGATCAGTTGACTCGCATCGGCTACAGTCATATTCTCTGAAGAGAACTCCGGCATCTGTGGAATGCCTGATATAATTCTCGCAACCTCTGCGGCAAACTGATGAATCTGTGCATTCTGCTCTACGTAATTATCAACTGCACTCATATAAACCTCTTTTCTAACTGATACTCATTTGAGCGTTACAGTCACGTATCATCATTACTGTATTGGTGCATGGATGCCAATTTCTGACATATTCCATAGATTCTTCAAATCTCAGCTTAGGAATGTTATTGCGGGCATTTACTGTGAAGTAAGTCTTTATATCCCTGTTGCATTCAGCAAATACTTTCTTGCCAATTTCCTTGTAAGCATTTGACTCTTTCCCGCCAAGGTGAGCAATTACGACACTTGACACTAAGTCCCTAATAGCTTCCTGCTGTGCATAGTCAATAGTCATGGTGTTTTCAAGTCTGTTAAGCCGTTCTTCGTGATCTAAGAATCCTGTCGCAATAACCTGTATCTGTTCAACTGTCGTCAGTGGTTTCCGGTATGAGCCTGTCTTTCTGATTGTCGGAAGAACTTCATCCATAACCCATGATTCGAATTTCTCTGCTGATGGAAGTTTCGATTTCATAATCAAGCGGTACAAATCTCCCTCTGTTATGAAACTTGCTTCCTGATTCCTGCCGAGAGAATCTGTGAGGTGGTGTTTTACCACCCCACGGCAATGCTGTTTAAGTGCATTAACCGTGTCCTTGTAACCAAGTGCTTTCGCAACGTCAGCTCCAACAAAATACGGTTTCCCGTCAATTTCTATTGTTCGAATTTCTCCGAACTCTCCTGAATTAAAAATCTGTAATTCGTTCATTTATGCTCCTTTCTCGTTTCCTTTCTGGTCAGAATCTGCTTCTTCACGAGTATATGGAATCTCGTTAAAATCCCGACCTTTTTCATATTTAAAAATACCTCCAATCTCACATTGGTTATATACTTCCTCTGTTACATAATAAGTAGCTGTGTCATATTCTTTTTCTTCCTCATTGTAATCACGAATATCTATTTCATAAGAATCCGAATAGTAATACACATAAGGCATTACAGTTGTATATGACGTCTTTCCATTAGTATGAACCGTAGAGATTAGAACTGTTTCTGTATGCGCAGGAATAAATTCTTTATTGTAAATTTCTCCCTCTTTCAGTTTCCCTTTACAACCAGAGAGAAAAACAATCCCTGCAACTATTGGAATAATTAATAATTTCTTTTTGATATATACTCACTCCCTTTCATGCTATACCTATTGTATTTTCTTTCCCATCTACCTATAATGCATTTACAGACACCGACATGCCGAGTATAACGAAAGGGGAATTATATGGTTGAAACAATTACACGACTGTATCATTGCCACAAGATTCACAAACACGTGACTGTTTATGAAGAGTATGAGGTTTCTGATAGCGGTCGCCACCTACTGCGGTGCTCATGTCCATATCATCAATACACGGAAATGAAGCCGCACTGTGATGGGTATAATGACCATGGTTTTCAATGTGGTTATGCAAAAAATCAATAACCAGGCTCACTAACTCATCCGGTCGCTCGCTTGGCGATAGGTAACAGTAAAGCCGTAGGTCACATTTGCAACAGTCTCCGTCAGATTCTTTGCAGTGTTGACTGACGGCTTTGTTAAATTGTAATGCATCCATTTATTCTCCTTTCTGCTCTGGAATTTTCGGTTCAAGAAACTTGTCAGTCCCAACAGATAACGCCCCGCAAATTAATTCGTATTCATCGAAATCTAATCTGCGATTTCCATTGAGAGAAAGATTGAGTTTCTGAACAGGAATGCCAGTTTTATTGGCGACAAATGTCTGTGTTATGCCGTTGTTCTCAAGGTATGACTTAATTTTTTTACCAACGCACATTTTCATTTCTCCTTTCTGTTTGAATTTCGTTCTCATCGAACAATTACAGTATAACTTCGAAATATCCGAATGTCAAGAAGAAATTTCGAGAAAATCGAAATTATTTTATTGACAGTTCGAAATTTCTATATTATTATTAATCATGAAAGGAGGAACCGATAATGACATTTGGCGAGAAAATCAAGCAAGCCAGAACGGCAAAGAAGCTGACTCAGAAGCAACTTGCAGAAAAAATCAATGCAAAGCATAATTCAATTAGCGACTGGGAAAAAGATAAGTGCAAACCAGATATGGACACCATTGAGCTTCTATGTGGCGCTTTGGAAGTAACACCAACATACCTCATGGGTTCTAAAAGCGATGACGATTATGCAATTATAATTGGAAACCTTATGTCGGAACCTGACATCTTAGATTTTATCGAGGAATATAGGGCGCTCGATAAAGAAGATAAGAAAGCAATAAAACAAATAGTTTCATCGCTAAACAAAAAGAGCAAGGGTTAATCCCCTTGCTTCTTTGATTTCAGGTACTTAATAAGAACCATATAGATAAATTTCAATTTACCCTCGTTCTCAGTATTTTCTATCATCTCAATAATCTCTTTCTTATAATCCATAAATAACCCTCCCTGTCGCAAATACCACCTACACTACAGTATATGTCCGGCTTGCGGGAAATAGAACCGAACATTAGTTCGTTTTTGCTATTATACCACCTATCCCGACTCTTGGCAACTGCCAATGATATACATGAACTCTCACTATTTTATAGAAAAAAGCATTTCTTTTTCATCTAAATCACTCTATTTCGTTCTAAATCTTTACAATATGCTCTTAAAATGATAAAATAAAAATACTACGAATAACCGTACTTTACATAATATTGCAAAATCAGCGGTACAAAATACATAATCCGCATGGAAAGTGCGAAGCGTGGCGAATAAAGCTATTAGGAGGAGCAATTCTATGAGTAAGAAAAAAGGCGGAAAACTTAAATGGGTAGTTTTGGCAGTCGTTGCCGTTGGTGTTATTGGTGCCGTTGGTGGAAATTCGGATTCAAACACCACATCTCCTTCCGGCACATCTGCAAAGACAGAATCTGCAAAAGAAGTCGATACACCTGCACCAATTGAATACACATCCGTATCAGTCAATGATATGATGTCTGATCTTGACAGTAATGCAATGGGCGCATCTGATAAATACAAAGACAAATATCTTGAGATTACCGGAAAGCTCAGCAACATTGATGCAGCCGGAAAATATATTGATCTTATGGCTGATGGAGATTTTGAGATTATTGGAGTCCAGTGCTACATCAAAAACGACGACCAAAAATCCAAAATAGCATCTATGTCAAAGGGCGACACCGTTACTTTGAAAGGAAAATGCACAGACGTTGGAGAAGTTCTTGGATATTCTCTTGACATTGAAGAAATAGAATAAAAATAAAAAACCGCCCCGGTATTGGCGTACCGGGACGGCGTTTATACATCTCCGGAGAGATGCTGTATTCTGGCAAAACATATTGTATCATCTTCGGAGCAGTCGAACAAGACAGAAAATTTGTTCGGCTGTTATTTTTATACCTAAAACAGCTACATAAAGAAAAGAGGAATAAAAATGGCGAAGAAAAGAAAGAAATATCCAAAGTTACCGAATAACTTCGGCTCTATCCGTTACCTTGGCAAGAATCGAAGAAACTGCTTCGCAGTGCATCCACCAGCTACACAAGACGATACTGGCAAACTAAAACGTCCACCGGCAATCTGCTACGTAGATGACTGGATAAAAGGTTTCACTGTCCTGACAGCATACAAAGCCGGCACGTATCAACCCGGCATGGAACGGACTCTTGAGGTGTCCCCTACAACCGACATAGATACTCTTATAAGCCGCTTGATTGCCGACTACAATACAATTAAGGGCGTAGAGGATAAGCACCCGGAAATCAAGAAATTGACGTTCTCAGAGGTATATAAACAGTTTTATGCGTGGAAGTTCCCAGAGGGGACAAAACTGTCATACAGTTCAAAGGAAGCATATCGGACAGCTTATACAAACTGTACTGTTCTGCATAATCGCATATTCGAAGATTTAAAGGCTCCTGATATGCAAAAGGTTATTGATGATTGTAAGCTGAAAAAGCAAAGCCAGATGGCTATTTTGACTCTGTTCAAGCAGATGTACAAATATGCAGTCTACTCAGAAATTGTGACAGAAAACAAGGCGTTATATGTCCATGTCAATGCTGATAATGACACCGAACATGGAACACCATTTTCTGATCAGGAGATGCAGATACTGTGGAACAATGCGGATGATCCAGAAGTACAGCTCATTCTTATTATGTGTTATTCTGGTTGGCGGATCGGTGAAGTGTTAAAACTTACGACCAACTTAGAAGAAAGATACTTCCAAGGTGGAATCAAAACAAAAGCCGGTAAAAACAGAATTGTTCCGATACATTCCGCTATATACCGTTTTGTCGAACAGAAAGTGCTGGCACAAGATGGAAAACTATGCGTATATACTCAGCAACATCATAGAAAAGCACTGTTCTATCCTACACTGGAACGATTAAAAATAGTCGGCGATCCGAAACACACGCCGCACGATTGCCGGCACACCTTTTCCACACTGTGTGAAAAATATGGTGTCCGGGAGAACGACCGAAAACGAATGCTCGGCCACTCATTTGGCGGAGATGTTACAAATGCTGTGTACGGCCACAGGACACTGGAAGAACTTCAGACAGAAATAGAAAAGATAAAAGTTCCATTTGTGACTAACTGTGACTAACGGAACCCATTTTAATCTTTCTAAAACAACCGAAATATCATTATCGAAATGCCGGAAACCCTATTAAAATCAACATTTTCAGCGATTTTACAAGGATTTCCCACATTTCATTTTCATTATTCTAATTTTATTGTTTGTGACCAACAAATAGGAATTGAGAATTTGCGCAAATGCCTGTAAATACAGCGTTTTGGGCACTATTATATTAGGAAATAATATTTTTATTTGTGACTAACGTGTGACTAACGATAACGGTCTAAAATTTCCGAAGTGATACTAAATATGTTTATAAATAAAGTTCCCGGGGAATTAACCCCGGGATGTTTTTATATGGCAATCAAATCTTTCCATGTGGCGGGTCCACAGATTCCGTCCACTTCCAGAACTTCTTTTCTGGATTCCTGATAAGCTTTCAGAGCGTAAATCGTGTTCGCATCTGCTGTCCATGTAAGTTTCAAGGCTTTGCCGTTTTTGCCTTTAAAGCCTCTGGCTCTTAAAATTTCCTGTAAGAGGAGCACAGATGTGTTTTTATCTCCTGCTTTTACTGTTTCTGGATTAAACATATATTTCTCTCCTGTTTGTATCGTATTGGATGGTATTTTATTAATGTCAGATGGTTTATTCACTGCATTAGACACAATGCTATAGTCTGGTGTGCAGAACTTAGTTCCGGGCATCTGACTGTTAAGGTAACTTTTAGCGCATACACCGCCACCATTTGCGATAATACCGGATGCACCGGAAGTATTACCCTCTATTGTGTAAAATCTATCCCCGATTACTGCAGTAACCAGTCCAGTATGAGTGAACATCCCGTTATGATAAAAGATAACAACATCACCAATTTTCGGGTTTGCGTTCCGGGTAAACAGTTTTCCCAGTGTTGGACAGTACACGTAAGGCCAGTGTTTCAAGAGTTTCTTTGCATTATCCAGGCCAAAAGCTTTCATGAAACACCAAGAGATAAACGCTGCGCACCAGGGCTGTCCTTGATAATCCGGCTTAATGTCTCGCCAATATTTTGTATAATTTGCGGATCCTGCATTTGCTGTTTTGTTATCAAGCTGGTTGTTACTTTTCTTTTCAAGATAACCCTCTTCATTTTTCGCAATTAGAATAACTTTTTCAATTTCCTTGTCCACGTCTGTTCCTCCCTCCTGCTTTTTGCTTTCTGCATAGTCTTTATAGAACACATTTCTGTCTACAGTTCCACTGATGCCTGGTATCTTCGCTTTGCTGGAATACTGCCAGCCCACACCAAAGTCCGGCCGGAGTCGTTCCTGTAAAGTACCGTTATCTGATGCCGGATAACGTGCAATCCAGAAATCGTATTTTTTCAGATGGCTGCAGATTACGTTCAGGTACCAATCCACATTGCAATAAATACCAAATTTATATCCCGCTGTCGTGATAATCTTTTCGAATGCTTCTGCCAATTTATGGATCTGTTCAGCTCCGAGGCTTCTCTGATTATTCCATTCCAGATCCAGCCAGACCGGATACTGCAGTTTTCGCCCGTTCAAAACTTCCACTACTTTTCTGGCTTCACTCTGTATCTCCGCAACTGTCATGGCATAACTGTATTTATATGCTCCGGTTGGAATGTTATGTTTCTGACATCCGGAGTAATTTTTCTCAAAGCAGCTATCAATCACGTTTCCGGCTTCTGTGATCCGGAGTATCGCAAAGCCCATACCATAGTTTGCTACGGTATCCCAGTCGATTGCTCCCTGCCATGCCGAAACGTCTATGCCTTTATATTCTGCCATCATTGTACCTCCTGCATTATCGTGTAGATTGTCTTTACTGTTTCATTATAATCTGACCTAGTGATTCAGATACCGCGTTATCAATTACTCTGTTATCATTCCTGTGCCAGACTTATAGATATATTTATTTCTAATTCTGTCATACAAACAAAGCGTTCCGTCCGACTTTTTGACAGGAATCATATCTGCTACAAGATTACTTCCAGAATAAATCTTTGAGTAGTATATTTTTCCTTTCAGCCCAGCACCAGCAGCTTCACCATTTTTACTCATACAACCAATGTAAAATGGACTTGTCAAAACAAAGTTCCCTACTTCATCTAAATTGACCGTATTGTTTCCAAATGTTGCAGTTGCTCTGTTCTGCTTGATAACCCAGACATCTTCCCAGTATGGAGCATTTTTTGCCGCGCTGGATACCCCACCTCTAACAGCATAGAAGTTATCCGTCGCTGTATAGCCGTACTTGTAGTTATTATCTCTTGCACCACAGATATACATCGTTCCTGATTTGATATATAGCTTTGTATCTGTATTCGTGTTCTGATCAGGCAAGATTTCTGTGTTAAAATAACAGTTTCCGTCAACGCTGAGTGACTCTAATTCCGTGTGACTCTCACCAGGTTCAATTGTATTCTCAGTAACATTAACTGTACACTGAGCTGTGTGTCCGCCATCATCCGTTGTTACTGTAACTACAGATGTACCGACAGCTTTTCCAGTCACCATTCCATTGCTGACGGTCACATTTGAATTATTTGTGCTCCAATTAACTGATTGATTCGTTGCGTCAGAAGGTCTTACGGTAACTACCAATGTTACGCTTTCTCCCTTTTGTATATTTAATGTACTCTTATCGAGAGATACGCCAGTCACAGGAACAACAGTCGGAGTTACGGATGCAGCGACACGTCCTGCGCCAAGAAACTGAAGTTGTTGATCAATAACAGGACTGTAGAATGTACGATACCATGGTTCCGTAGGATGCACACCATCACCAACCCCGCTATTCGCGTTTCGCGTATATTTGCCTTTGTTTTTAGATGTCATTGCAATCTGGGCATACTTACGCATATCAAGATATGGCATATTCCATTTTTCACAAATTTCAATTGCTTTCGACATAATACTATTGATATAGGAGTTGTCTTTCGCGAAACTGTGCGGAATAATGTACAGCTTAACAGCCAAAGGGTACGTATCCATAATGTATTGTAGTGCACTCTCAAATGCGCCACAAAACGTAGCCGTATTATACGAAGCATCATATCCAGATTCGATTGATCCGATTGGAATACTATTATTGATGTCATTAACTCCACCGTCAAAAATGATCGCATCAGCTGCACCAGTGTAACTCCTAATCTGCGTTACGATCGGTGTGCGTTCTGGGTTGGATGTAATGGCAAAGTTCGCACCAGATTCGGCTTCATTAATCCAAGTGGCATCTGGATATTTTTCTTTTAACGGCTGCACGACGCCGGTGCCTTCTTTCCATCCCCAGCCAGCCATAATGCTGTCACCAAACGCCACAATTGTCTTCCCTTTGTACGGATTTATCACTTCTTCGCTCACTGAACCACTACCAGAGGCACCCCTTGGAATGCCAAGATTCAGCACAGGATTTTCTGCTGTTCCTACAATTGATGCAGTAGCGCGTTGTCCTGCTTCAAGCGTGTCGACTTGGCCAATTGTAAATATAGGCGTTGCACCCACTTCACCTTTAGGACCTTGCGGTCCAGTAAATTCTCCAGCGTTGACCATTTCTGAAATGTCTTCGATTGAACACAAGCGTCTTACATCATTGGCTGCAAATGCAATGTACAGGGCTTTGCCAGATGGAATGGACGGGTCATTACCAAGGATTGCGACAGGTTCCCCGGGGCGAACCTTTGACGTATCAAAATCGGCGTACATACCGCGCCGGAACTGTATTGTATATGTGTCAGCCATATTAGATTTACCTCCTTATGAAAGGAAACTGCTCCTTATGTAATTCTTTACAGAATCAAGATTTTTCTGTACATTGTCATCCATTACAAGAAAATTGCCCTTATTATTCTGGCTGATAATACTTCCTGTATTTTCGTCTACTTCTGAATAGGTGTAAGCAATGCGACTTCCTTCTCCAGTGCTAAGATTCATAAAACTTGTAAGAATTTTTTTCATGATATTTCCTCCATTTCGTCAATAATTTTTTCCCTGTTATTAAGAAGTTCTTTTTTCATAATCTGGCTCTGATACTTCAAGGCTTTCACTGTAGTCTGGCTCTGGCATGTCTGTGTCTATTGCCCTGTCGTAAGCTGTTTCACTTACATCAGCAAAACGCATGTGTTCATAGTCAGCCTGCCGCGCTTTGATTTCGAATGCAAATTTAAGCCCCGGAGTACCTTTTACAGCGAAATATGTCTGCTCTTTTTTATCTACCCAACAATCTCCATCCCCCTCCTTTTGCAAGAATACATAATATTCAATCCTTACATTGGTAGATTCCTGGAATATGTCATCTATGTCTATCAGACACGTGCCGTCTTCTGATATGGATGCTTCTCCGATGTCTCCAAACATGGGGGATGCCATTTCGTAGCAATAAAATGCCTGTGTACCATAGTTTTTTGTTGGAAAAATCCTCTTCTTTGTTCCTCGGACACTTAAATCCGCAAGGTCTGTCCCCGTACCTACACTGTAGAAATGACCACTGGCTTCTACGTGCGTTCCTGCTTTAACTTTTTTTGATGCCGAAATACTGTCCGCCGAAACACTGGTACCAACCGAGACTGAGCTTGCGTGTACGGTTCCTGTATAAAGATTGATTCCTCTAATTCGCGTTCCATACAACGTCCCGTACCCCGGCACATATATTCCTGTATTCGTCTCTGAATAGATCTCTCCAGTTGAAGCGTCTAGCGTTACTTCTCCATATGTGCCACTTGCTGAAAGCTTTTTAATTCCAACTTTCCATCCTGCTAATTCACCCGTGTTAATATAATCGGCATTCATGTACACATTGCCATTTACTAGATACAGACCTTTATTACTACTATTATCACTTAGCACATCAATAATCTCTTGTTTAGACATTTTTCCTATGTCGAGATCACTAAGTGCCTTGTCTGTATAGCGATTTGCATTAGATAACGCTGTCGAAGCTTTATCTTCCGCAATACTATATATTGTATCACCGTTTGTTAACGCAAATGTATTAGGCCTGAGCGTAACATTTCCGTAGTTATCAATCGCAAATGTTGGTACTCCAGAACTGTTTGTAACGTTGATGTTCTTCAGATTAATCAAATCAGCTGAAATCTGGCCGGACTTAATATAGGAAGCATTTACATACAGATGTCCATTCTGCATATAAATTCCCTCTTGCTTGCCATTGTCTGTCAGAGCGTTAAAAACTCTTTCAAAATTGACAATTTTTCCAGTGTCCAGTTCCCGCCAAGCGCCATCAGTCCCAGAAAACATATATACCTGACTTGTAGAGAAGTTCATGAAAATCGAGCCGTCATGCTTTTCATATTCTTCACTTTTCCACTCAGATGCCGGATAGTTCTGCAATGTTGGTACATACGTGCCATAATAGTTCGGGATAGTCACATTATTTTGAACTGTCCCAGCCACAACGTCCTTGGCGATCTGTTCAATAGTTCTACTTTTTAGCGTAAAGCTTTCAACCTCTAATGTGACAGCACCTGTGTCGGCATCTATTCTTAATGTCGTATTCCCTTTATTGTCTTTCGCTGTGAAGCCTCTTGTATTAATCCATTCTGATTGAATGCCGATGGCGTAAAGAATATTCAGAACAGCATCCCCATTACTGTCAAAGCCGGCTTTCCATGTCTGACCTCCGTCTACTGACAAAAAGAATCCATCGACACCTGTCTTATAAATTATTTTAGAATCAGCAAGTGCAGGTTTATCATGCCGGTACGTAATTACAGAACCATCTTCTTGCATTTCCTCTGTATAGAAGAAACCCAGCGTGTTTGCTGCAAGCTCATTCATTTGTTTGAGCTTTATGTCATAGGCAGATAGTTTCTTTTCTATATCTTTCTTTGCTTGTTCTACCACTGCCTGCTGTTCGCCAATAAACTCACTTGCATCTTCTTCAGCACTCTTTGCATTGCAACTCCATGTTGTTGAACCACCGAACACAAACTCTATGTCTGTCACAAATGATCTAAAGACACGATTCTTTGTATCAATAAATTCAACTGGATCGCCAAAAGTGACATATCCGTTGGCAATTCCGTCACATGAGAAAGGACGCATTCGCAAACCGATTAATTGATTTCCAATAGCTTCGACTCCCGCCTGTGCATTGCCTGACAGCAACTGGTTGTCTACCGTGATTACGTAGCCTTCTCGACCCGACATATATTCTGACTCGTCTTCTATGTATTTGACACCTGTTACAACTATGTCATCTACATCATATTGCAAATTTTGTATCGAAAACAATGTATGATAATCACTTTTACTTAATGTACCACCATCAATCACGGTCCCTGTTGTCCATGGATTAAGCGTACCGCCGTCAATCACAGTCCCCGTTGTCCATGGATTAAGCGTACCGCCGTCCAAATCATCACCATTTGTCCAATCCTTTGCTGTTTCACCATCATAAATAATTGCGCTGGTAAATGCCTTATCAAATGTAACAATTCTGAGCAGATCATTCTCGTCAATTCTTGCGTTTCCACCAGCTATCCCGGCACACATTCCAATTACCGCACGATATGTTGTGTTAGATGGCGACTGTAAAATCTGAAAGTTCGAATTCGGGAATGTCGCATCGCCAAGCGTAATATTACACTGTTGGCAACATTCTGAAAGCAGTTCTCTAACAGTGCAAGGAAAAGACAAATTAGAATCATACGTCTTATCAGTATTATGCATTTTATCTAAAAGAGAAAGACTTATTTCGCTCGCTGTCGCAGGTTTTTTTGATACAACATAAGTACCTCTTTTTATAGCTTCTAATTTGTTGGATAACTGAAGATTAAGAAAAATGACAAATCTTGCACCGTTAAAGTTGTAATTGTCAAAGCGGCCATCGTCATTCACTAATGACAGACTTGCTGTTTTTTCGATTGCCACGCCCACTGGGAAGTCCCCAGAATCTGCTGAATCTACAAGACTGTTTCCGGATAAAAAAAAGTCCTTCTTTTCTAATTTGAGCGTAGTGCCGTCTGATAATGTAACGTTTGCTGTTACGTAATAATTTCTGTTTGTAAGAGATTCCTCTTTTAACTGAGTAGATGCATTTATCAAAACGGCTCAATCCTCCTTACATTAATAGACAAATCCGTCCACTTTTCTTCCCCATCTTTCAGAGTTTGCGCAGCCATATTAAAATTTGATGCGTAGAATGTTCTGTCTATCCATCTTCCCGGAACAGTAGGGTCTTTATGGTGGAATGTGAATTTGCTTTTGTTAAGCACAGTATTTAGTATGGTTGCTATTTCAGCCCACGTAAGCTCGCCCCATTGCATGTCATACCCGCCTATGGTTCCCATTGGAGAATTATGCATAACTAAATCCTGACTTCTCTTAGAATCTTCCGTAGATGTGGTTGCGAACACCGGTTTGTAACTATCCGGTGCTCTTATAACAACATTGTCTATTTTGAATTGTTCCTGTGCCATATCTTCTCCTTTATGCTAACTCAAATGGGTTTTTCCCATTTCGGTTTCTTCTCATTTCAGCTTCACTGATAATAATATCTAACAATTTTCTGCCAGATGCATTGACTGTAACATTATAGGTATTTCCATCTCCCTGCCCTTTTCCTGACTCTTCCCGGACGATCTGCCGTAATAGGCTTTCCGGTGCTTCCAGGTTATTTCCTTTCTTCTGGTCACCTAATACCGCAAGGAATTCGCTTCGTGGTGGAATAACTGCGCCACTGGCCAGATATGGGATAGTTCCGATACGTGGAAATGTTGCATGAAATCCAATAGTCTTTGAGCCAAACGGTGTTGGAACAGTCCAGGGCCCAAAGGAAAACGCAGATTCAATTCCACCAATTGCATTATTAATCATCCCAACTGCATTATTAACAATGCTGATTGCCTGATTAATCGGAGCTTTAATGAAATTAACAATGCCTTCAAACGCAGATTTGACTGCATCTCTGGCGGCATTAAACTTATCAGTAATAGCGGTTTTTATCGCTTCGACCTTAGTAGATATAAAAGTAGTAACACTTTCCCATGTTCGAGATGTCTTGTCTTTTATTTTATCCCAAACGCCAGTAACTTTGGTTTTAATTGCATTAAATACTGTGCTGGCTGTGGATTTAAGAGAGTTCCAAAGGCCAGAAAGTGTCTTTTTGATTGCGTTCCAAGTAGTAGATGTTGATGTTTTAATAATATTCCAAACATTAGCTATCTTTTCTTTCAAATTGCTTAATGTACGTGTTGCTGATTCTGACAATTCACGAGTCTTTTCAACAACCCAGTCTTTTAATTTTGTTGCTGCCGCGCATATTTCATCCCAGTTTTTGTACAGCAAAACTCCGATTGCTATAGCAGCACCGACTGCAATCGCGAAAATCCCGCCAGTACCGATTGCTGTCGCAATGGCCTTGATTCCACCCATGATCCCGCCAGTACCAGTCATCAACGCGATAAGTCCTTTTGCGGCTGTAGCTATTCCAGATACACTTTTGATAACTCCCGATGCTAATTCTGCAATCTTTGCTGCCGCGAACGCTCCGATTAGGGCTGCGCCGAACGCTTCAACAATCGACTGATGATCAGCAAGAAAAGTTGCTACTTTTGCGACTAAATTAATCACTGTCGGAAGTCCTACCTCAATAACCCATTTCAACATCGGAAGAACGATGTTGTTGTAAATCCATTCAAGAACATTTCCAATGGATTCCAGAATTGGTGCAAATGCACTTGTCAGATTACTGATAGATTCTAACAGCGGATAGAAATCTAAGTTTGCCGCCCACGTTGCCGTATCTGCGGCAATCCTCTCAATGAACTGCATAACCACCACAAGAGCATTTGCGATGTTCTGTATAATCTGCGTTCCGACATTGTTCTTATTCCACGCATCGGCAAAACCGGATGCAATATTCCCAATAGTTTTAAGCACGTTCTGAGCAATCCTTAGCATGGTTGTAAGCATTGTCGTACCTGTACCGTTTGTCCAGACTTCCATGAGACTCCTGCCTACACTCTTAGCAAGCTTCGCAATTCCAGATAGAGCAATCTGTGCCGCATCAATAGTATTCTTACCCTCTTTTTTCCAAGCGTCCTGAAATGGCTTCCAGAGCTTTTTAAGGAGCTTCGCGAGCTTTTCAGCTGATTTGCTAATTTTATCAAGGACTGTCTCACCCTCTGCCATTTTTCCGTAATCAACGTTTTGTACAGCATCTTTCATTTTGTCCGCAAGTCCGCCGGTTGCACCCGGTGCACCCGGTACTTTTGACGATGAATCCGCACTTTTATCCGTTGAGTAATTATTTATTTCGTCGAGAGGACTAAGATATCCTTTTGCCGCCTTAGTGGCTTTCTTAGTTGCGTCTGCTGTATCATTTGTTGCATCTGCCAGCTTTTCGGCATTGTCGGCAGCATTTCCATATTGGTCTGCCGTATCAGCTATTGCATCTGTCCCGGCAAGACCTGCGCCACTTGCACCTGTCTGACCAGAAGATTTTTTCCCGGTGATTAACTCCGTAAATGACTTGAAGGCATTCGCCAGAGTTGCCAGTTTGCCCAGTAAAATATTAATAACTCTCAAAACGGGAGTGAAGAGATTGATTAATCCCTGTCCGACTGTTGCCTTGAGAGACTGCAACTGCAACTGCATAACTCTGACCTGGTTCGCCCATGAATCAGATGTCCTGATGAAATCACCGGATGCGGCTGATAACTGTTTCTGCACAAAAGCCAGACGGAGGGCAACTTTCTCCTGTTCAGTCATGGCAGATGTGGTTTTGCCATAGCCATTTGCAAGTGCATACTGGTCGAGGGCCGACTGGCTCATTACCACGCCAAGGTCCTTGAGTGTTTCTGTTTCACCTGTAAACACTGATTTTAGCTTGATATAAGCCAAGTCCTGACTGATGTTATAGAATGATGCCACATCACCGGTCAGCTGTGTCAGAGCTGTTGACATGTCGTAAGCCTGTGCTTCGGAAAAGCCGAACGACTTAGACATTGCTCCGAACGTTCCAACATACTGTTTCGCCATTGTTTCTGACAGACCAGCAGAGGTCATGGCGTTCTTTGCAAATTCATTGACCTTATCCGACATGGTCGTAAATGTAACATCGACCACGTTCTGAACTTCTGTGAGATCAGAACCGAGTTCTACGCACTCTTTTCCAAACTGTGCTAACTTGCCAACTGCAAACGCTCCGCCAATTAGTATGCCTATTTTTTTTACCGCGCTGCCAAGTCCGTTAAATGACTGTTTGATTGCTGATACGCCGTTTTGCACACCCGATGTGTCCATTCTGGTATCAATAATGACTGAGCCATCAGCAGCCATGTGTTCACCTCCTAACTATTTGAGGTTCAACATCTCATTCAGCTTATCTTTATAAGCTTGCTCCTCGTCGCTGAGACGTGTTTTTATGTCAATAATATTCTTGTTTTCCTGATAGAATTTCTTTTCCCATTTATCGAGTTTTTCACCCTTTGCTTTTTTTGACCGGATTCCAACAACCGTGTTGAACAGGCACTCGCCAGACTCCATGAAATATCCAAAGAATGTCCACCAGTGCATATAAGGTACTGTTCTGATTTCTTTACCGGCAACCTTGTTTACTGCCGGAACAATCATGTCTCCGTCCTGTTCCCAGTCCATCAAACGGGGTTTGGGCTTGTTCGGGCTATCATCGAATTGACCACAATCAATAAACTCGCAAGCTTTCTGACAAGCTTCTGTAAGATGTTCCAGGGGTATGCTTTGCCAGTCCTCAAACAAAATCTGTAACATAACAACTGCTTTCGCCTGTTCATCCAGCTCTGGGTCATTCATGGCAATGAGAATGTCAATAATTACTCGAAAATCGGTTCTAATAGAAAAATCCACCCCACTTATATTGAGTGAGGTGGGAAGCTCATAGGCGGTCATTTTGCATACTTCTCCGTATACTTATTGACTGCTGCCTGCATTTTCTTTTTTCTCTTTTCGATTTCCGGTGTGATTGCATCTGCGATTTTGTCAAGTACGATATAGGCGAATACCTGTCCGTTTCCAAACACGGTGGTTGCTGTGATCGGCTCTTTGAACAGGTCTTTTGATGCTTCATATCCGAGCAGATAGTTGATTTTGTCTTCGATCTGTTTATTCAGTTCAGCCATTTCTTTACCAGACGTGACTTTCTGGATAGGCTCTTTAAGCTGTTCAAAGTATTCTGCCGTTTCTTCTGCACGTGCTGCTACATTGATATCGGTCGGATTCAGTCTGAAAGAAGAAAAAACTTCGTCTTCGTTGTTGGTAAATGTGAATATAAAAATTCCATCATCAATTTTGGTATTAATTACTTTTGCCATTTAACGCATCCTCCTTGTATATGTGCTTATTCGCTGTCGGCTGTGAATGTGCCGGAACTGATATCAAACTTTCCTTTTACACGTTCGCCGGTATAATTGACGGTAAACGGAATCTGGTATCCGGATGTATCGCCGCCGTAGGAAGTCGGCACAACGTAACAGTCCTGCTGATATGTTTCATACTTGCCTGCTGTAGCTTCTGTCCAGAGATGAACCTCAACTGCTTTTGTCTTGAGGTTGTCGTCTTTGAGACGTCCATCTACGATCTTCTGTAATGCTGTGAACAGATTAGAGGTGGTGTCTGCATAGAACGGATCAGCATCAGAAGAAACTTCGTAGCCGTTATGTTTAAATGTGGATTCTCCAAGAATGTTTTTAGATGTTTCGGTGTCTGGATTGAGTTCTACATTGTACTCTTCCAGATCTTTCCCAAGACGCTCATATTTCGGCGTCAGCCCCCCACAGAGAGAACCTGCGTCGATGTAATGAGCCATATATTTACGGTCAATTTTGCCTGTAACTGCCATAGAAATGTCCTTTCTGCCTATAACTTTTAAAAGGCTGTGTAGGTTAGCGACCATCTCCTATTGATAGCCGGTTGTTACTTGTTATATTACTTCATATGTGTTTTCGTAGCGTACCGATAATGGCAATAACCAGTCCTGTACGCCATTCTCCTGCGGCTCTAAACCATATGAGTTGTCACGGGTGATGCGTTTTATCACTCGCCCCTGTGAAAGTTCAGGAAACGCATTCAAACGTGTCTCAACGCCATTTATGGCAACTGGTTCTCGGCATATCCATTTACCGAGATTATCAAGGAATTTCTGAACAGATAACTTCTGCCTTTCCTTGTCGGATGCTGTTCGGTATACCACATAAAATGGATACCGGCATACCTGATGCATTGTTCCGCAAACATCTTCTTTTTCCGTATAGACCAAAGCTCCGTTGTCTGCTGAGAATGCAATTCCTGATTCCTTGCCAAGTTCCTCAAATTTGATTGTTTCATTTTCGTATAGTCCCGGATACTGATTCAGAAGTGCTTTCATGGCATCTGTCAGAATCTCGTATCCAGTTGCATCTTTTCCAATAGGCTTATCCGCCATGCCTGCCACCTCCTGCCTGTGCTTTTACTTTGCGAATCCATGTACTGCCGTATTGTCGTTTAGCGGCATCAAACCACTTTGCCTGTGCCTGCGGGTGAGCTTGTTTGGTGTATTCAAGATTTTCCTTTGCGGCCGTCTGACCAGAGAACTGACTGACAAGAACTTTCTTTGCTCCACGTCTCGCGTAGGGACTTCCAGTTGCTTCATCAACCATTCCCTTCCCCTCGTACAGAAAACGCCCATAAGGAGCCGCCGCCGCGCATACTTTCCCGGTTCCTTGTAAGGATACGCTCTCAATTCTTGTTCGATTGACGAAATTTCCGGTAATCATTGGCATAAACGGCACCATACTGTCCATAACCATTCCATCAAGGAGATACTGAGCTTCTTGGTACTGTCTGGAAAATCTATCCATATTCAGTTTAATTTTCATATCTCCGTCAACTACAGAGAATCCTTTGAAATGATGAATTTTACTCATATTACTTACCCAGAATCTCAAAATGTGGAATCAGTGTATACGGACCGCCCACACTGGTAATCTTGAACACGTTATCCTTGTTTTCGTTCATATACTGGTAGAATCCATTCCGGTAATCACCATCAGTTACTGTTCTGCCAGTCCACTCACCCTCCCAGAAGAACGATTCATCTGAAAATGTGATAGTATCTTCCAGAGCGTTGTTAATCTGCCTTTTCCACTCCTTAGGCGGCACCCATGGAAGAATCTTGCCATTCTTGTCAGTAATGGTTATATCGCCATTCTGAACAGTATAACGAATGTGTAACTGTGCGTTGTCAGTTGCGTCTGGCCCGTACTTTTTAAGGATTGCTCCTTTGTCAGTAATGAGGTCAACGCCGGATAAAACATGAGGATACCAGTACGCATCTCTTGTTGTCGGACTCTCATAATAATTGAAAATCGTCAAAGTTTTTTCGTACATGATACCCTCTCCTTAATCATTTATTTTTCAGTTTATCCACGTCAACCTTGGACGTTCGTTTCCACAATTCCGTAATCTTCTCCCATCCAAACATGGAAATAAACGCCACAATAAATCCGGCCATGATAGCTGCTAAAATCATGTACCACAATATTGTCACGTGGATATACTGCATATACGCCACAAAAGCGGCTACAGTAATTCCAATAGACAGTACAAGCACCAAGGCATCTGTCGGAATTTTCGACAGGAACCCAACATTTTTAATCACCTGTGTAATCACAGACACGCAAAATGCTAAAACACTGATTACTGCCAGAATCAGAGTTACATTTGTAAATAATGCTTCCATCTTTGCCTCCTTTTATAATCCCGCATACAATATCGGTATGCCATCATCCGTCCTTACTCCCATCAGAAGCGGTAAAGCTGTCTTTAAGAGCAAGTCGTTCGTTTTCTGTGCATCCCCGGCGGCGGCATATACCGCACTCCATTCCTTTGCGCTCGCTCCAATCTGCTGTGGCGTTGCATAAGAGATAGATTCACTGCCAGAAGATACAGATGTTACAATGCCTGTTGACTTGCCACCGGTATTTGTGTCGGCCGCACTTGCTGACGCCTGATTGATTGCATTCTTTTCAGCAAGCTCAATCTGATACATTAATTCAGCCAATGAGCAGACCGCCTTTTTGATACGCTTCTGTGAGCGTTCGTTTTCCGGCAGTCCGTCCACCAACCTGTCAAACGTCATCATGTCCACAAAACCACTGGCTCTTTCTGCCAGTCGTGGAAAGTCGGTTTCTGGCACGACTGAACCGAAATATGAAGTTGTGTAAAATTCATAATCTGCATAAGCCATGCCAGCTACCTCCTAGTCGATCATCATTTTGCTGTTACAGTCGCATGCCCGGCACTCAGTGCTTTATAAGTGCTGTCACATTCAACCACTGTGATTACCTGCCCCGTTGCTGCCGTAATGTCGGATTCGCCATCCCATGCGCTCCAGTTCTTCACGTTCTGTCCGTAGTCTACAGTAGTCTCAGAAGATGCAACTTTGTATTTATACACATTTCCTGCGCTTGCTTTTGCCGGAGTAATGGTCACTTTAGTATCTCCACTTTTACTTCCTGCTGCGGAGTTTACAGTCAGAGTTCCGAGCGTCTGAGTTGTGTTGATGGTTCCGACAGCAATAGCATCAATGTACTCTGCAAAGAGGGTAAGTCCCATGATTGCAAATGCTTCAGATACTGCTGTGTGGTAGTTGCCCTGAGTGTGGAATCCGATCAGGTTTGTCTCACCAGATACAGTGTATACAAGACCTGCTCTTGCGAAATCAGACTCGTTCGGGTCAACATAGTAAAGAACGATGTTCTCAACAGGTGTAGCAATAACTGTTCCTCTCGGGATCTCACTGTCAGATAACAGGAAGATGGTATTGAAGCCCATGAAATCTTTCATGTACTGGAATCCAAACTGGTTCTGAATAGAAATCTCAGCTGCACCGATATACTCATACACATCCAGAATATTCGCGAATCCGACAGCGCCAGTCACATTTCTGTGCATTTGCTTGAATTTGTTCTCTACACGGCCTTTAGCCATTGCCAGAGCCATCTGGAATGTAGTTTCTGTGAATGTGAGGGTACCTGTTTTCAGATAATCGTAAAATCTTTCAGTAACATTGGTCTGAAGCTGGAAAAGGAATTCGTCATCAGTCATCTGAACAGCGTTCTCATAACCGTGATCCTTGATTGCTTCGATAGATACAGCCTTTGCGTACTTCTCAATGCTCATTTCTGCATAAGGCTTTTCTTTTACAGTGAATTTGCTGTAAGGGATTTCTTCGCCCTCTTTAACATTTCCATTCTGTAATGTGCCCTCTGCATATTTTGATTTAAGAACCGCTCCGGGTGTCTTTTTTATTGGACGCATGATACCAAGAATCTCACGCAAGTGTTCCCAGTTTCTTTCGAATCTGGTGACGAAGTCAATCTCACGTGCTGTGACCTGAATATCATTAGTCATAATAAGATTTGTTTTTGCTGGCATAAAAAATCCTTTCTACCCATAATTATTAAAGTATTGGGTTAGCGGCTATACTCTGTCGTATAGTCGGTGTAAAAAAATCACTGGAATAATTGGATGTTCTGAGCAATAGCTGCCTGTCTTTCAGATGGGTCTTTGATTGCTTCAATATCCTTCTTTGTCATACTTCCCGGCGTCTGCTGCTGTCCAACATGAGTGGTAAATCTTGCCTGATTCTGCTGAGCCTGTTGCTGACTTTCATCTACAAAAGCGGATGCGTCAGACTGTTTCATCTGCTCAATCAGGTCGTTCAGTCCGAGAATTTTGCCATCTTTCAGCTTCAATCCTGCTTCTTTGATGTCTGCCATAACAGACTTCTTAGCCGCTTCACTGGAAAACTTAACATCGTCGAGTGCTGTCTTCAGTGCATCTGAGAAATCACGGTCATAGATTTTCGCATTAAACTCTTTTTCTGCATCCTCCGCTTTTTTCTTCCATCCAGCAAGCTCAGTCTGGATATTTGCTGGGTCGATACCGTCAAAACTTTTTAAAGTTTCTTCTGCTGTCTCAGCACGTTCTTTCCAGTCATCACGTTCACCCTCGACTTTCGACAGAGCTTTTGCTACTTCCTTTGCATTTTTGTAATGCTCAGAGAGTGCCTTCTTAACATCTGCCTGTTTATCCTCCGGGATTTCGATTCCAAATGATTTTAATGTGTCAATAAGTTTCTGCATACATATCCTCCTGGTCGTGTTTATTGACCTGCCGCCGCAGGTAAATGGATTAAGCCAGTTAGACCACTGGCAAGGTAATCGGAAAGGGTGGAGTTGAACCACCGACGTCAAGAACTATGCGCTCTCCGCTCTTCCAACTGAGCTACATTCCATTATGCTTTTTGGGCGCACGGCAGCCATCAGGGTAAGCAATAACCTTTTCCCATGGGAGAGTAATCCACCCAAGCCAGAGACCACCTGTGCACAGATAGCGTAACTTTAAGCAGATTAATTGCAGGAGACGGATTTGAACCGCCGCTCTCAATGGTATGAACCTTGTGAGATTCCACTTCTCCATCCTGCGATGTACATGTTTGGAAGAACCATTTCAGCACGTTCACTTATTGACTACTAGAGGAAGTCACTCTACCACCGATAAACAGTACGCATTCGGAACTCGGTTATACATTCCTGCGCACTGCCCTGTGCTTTTCCTACCACCAAACTTTCAGTCTCCAAACAAGCGGAACGCCCGGAATCGAACCGGAGACCAGAGCATGACTCTGTCAGTTTGCTACTAGCGTACATTCCACATAACCCGGATTCCCGGGTTAGCAAGGTGTTTAACGTGTCATGCCTGCCACGAGTTGTTTCGGATATTTATTTCTTTTTTTAAAGAAAAGTATGAATAACAAAAACCTTAATCAAGGAGGTAAGCCATCTTGCGTGCCAGATGACAAATACGCACGGCAGGATTCGAACCTGCTTAACTTTCCATTAAGCGTGCGCACCAGCTACTAAATTAAAGAAAGGAGGATTAAAACGAAAATGTCAAAAACAACCGTTTTACTTGTGCTTCCTGCTGCACAATTACATTATAACAGATTTCTTTTAACTACCTCTCTACCACTTTTGTGTTTTTAGAGCATATCACGGAGTTTTTCCACGTATCTCTTGACAAGATCACGTTCCTCCCGGCATTCTGCATCCTTTGACATATCGCTCATTTCTGTTGTGAGTTCGTCTAGATGTTCTTCCAAAGCGGCAAGCATTTTTCTCTTGCAGTCTTCAGACTTGCCGGAACGATAGCTCTGTTTCTGCGTCATGTAATCGTCATAAGCATCTCGCCCATCAGAGCGGCTGTAATGCCCTCTGACATAATGTTCACCACGTCTGGCATAAGAACTACCTCTGTCGTAATCCGGCATCATTCTGCCATCATTTGAACTGTATCTCCCCATGCTGTCACGTTTTCTTCCACGTTCGCTGTAATCGTCATTGTATCCGCCACGCATCTCATCAAGGACAGTGTTGTAGTATTCCACCTTTTTGTCCCAGTACTGTGTGTTCTTTATATCTTTGTACATATCAATCAGTTTGTATGTCATTTCCAGATTTCCGGTGGTTAGCCCATTATCAGCAATTTTGGACAGTTCGTCTTCGATTCTTGCACATAAGTCTTTAATGTCTCTCATAACTGCACCTCCTACGCTTCTCTAGTCACGACAATGTTTGCGTTTGCAACAGAAATTGCCTGATCGCTTGTGTTCTCTATTGCGATATTAACGCAGCATCCGCGAGGTACATCAATATAAATGCCAGAGGACACATTGTTGTACTGGTCTACTGCTGCCGGTGTGGAAATCATCTGAGAAGAAAGAACCGGCTCGCCAGAGATTGCAATAGCCAGAGAAATAGCTTCAACAGTACCGCCTGTTGGAATTGCGATATTGCCAGAAAAATCCACGAAAAATCTCGCTTTACACTGGTTAGTCAGTCCTCTCAGTGTGATAATTCCACTTCCCTCTCTGTGCTGAATGCAGTTAGAACCTTTAACTGCTGTGTTTGAAAATACTACGTTTCCATTTGCTGCTACAGTCTGAGCAGCTACATTTGTAAATTCTGCCATAAAGAATACTCCTTTCATATAACAAAGGGCAGGTATCAGCCTGCCCATCTGTGTAATACGGCATAAGCCGACATTCGAATCAATCGAAAGATACTCTCAATATGAAGTTGTTAACAATTGCATCCGGTGTTGCATCCGCATCCACATCCGTAATATGTGTTCGGGTTAGGAACCTGATATGCCGGAATCGGCGCCGGATTGATTGCATTAATGAGCTGCTGTGTCTGTGAAGCCATTGCAGTTGTGAGAAGTGCACTCTGGCGGTCCTGAGAAGCGGCACGTCTGAGGTCATTATTTTCAGCCTGAAGAGAAGAAATCTTTTCATTGCAAAGATAATCAAGAATCGCTCTTGTTCCGGCGTTCTGGCTGTCGATAATGTCTCTTGTATTGCTGTTCATGGTGTTCTGGATTGCACAGGTGTTCTGCGCCATGTTGTAGTTCACACCCTGGATAGCTTCCCTGGTTTCACAACAACAGTTCGCAAGCTGTGCCTGTAAAGCATTGGTGTTCTGCATATTTGCTACAGTATCAGCATTAATTGCCTGCTGGATGCCAAAGCCGGTCTGCATGATGTTGGTGTTGATTCCATTGAATCCAGTAAGCATACCGTTATTCATGGCATAAAAGCCATCGCACAGGCCGCTATTGATTCCGTCAAGCTTGCTGATTACCGCGGAATTGTCAAATCCTCTCTGAATATCTGCCTGAGTAGCTGCTGTGGCTGCATATCCGCCGCCATTGCCATTATTGCCCCAGCCGTTGTTTCCCCATCCGCAGAATACGAACAAGAAGAGCACGATAAGCCACCATGCACCATCTCCGCCAAACATGCCGTCATTATTTCTACCGTTTCCAGTAGCGGCGGCAATATCTGCTAAGCTATAATTTCCATCCATAGTTATAATCTCCTTTATTGTATATTTACATCAATCTGGCCAGATTGTAATGTACTATTTCATTCCTTTCAGCATGTGCTGGAATTGCCCTGCCATCTGCTGAACCTGATTAAGCTGTTGCTGAGAAATCTTCCCAGACTGTAACATCTTCTCAACTTCTGCTTTCGGGTCTCCCTTGAAATTCTGCTTAAACTGCATAAACTGCTGTATCATCTGCATTGGTCCGTTTCCCTGCGGCATCCCACCGCCAAGCGCGTTAAATAATGGATTACTCATCTGCATTTCCTCCCTTGGTTGCTGACTCCTGTACGGCATTAGCTCTAACAGGTTCAGAAAAAGAATTTAATCGGTTTATGATAGTTTCGTATTTGCCCTTTAAATCATCGTATTCCTGTCGTGTGACATATTTACTGTCCATGTTTTGAACAGGCTGTTTAGGTGGCATCTGAGTGCCTATTTCGTGATACTCAAACGTCCGTAATGGCTGTGGCATACCGGAAACGTCTGTGGATTTTATATAAAATTTCTCTGATTCTGAATCCATCAGTAAAACGCTTGTCCCGGGTGCTACCAGATAGGATTTTGCGCCGACTTCGCCGGATACCCACAGGATGCCATTGTTATTCTGTTGTGGTTGCTGCACTGGTTGAGCCGGCATCTGGACAGGCTGTTGCTGGAACTGATTTATCTGTCCCGGAGCGCCAAAACTGTATTGATAAGGATTGTTATATAATGCCATCTTATGCACCACCTTTCTGGTTATATTTTTGCATAGATATATCATTCTAAAAAGTTCAAAAAAGTATCGAAAAAGTATTGACATACCACCAAATTGGTGGTATTATATAATCATCAAAGGAACGGAGGAAATAGAAATGAAGAAATACAACTTATCAAAAATCATGAAAAGAGCATGGGAACTGGTTAAAAAGTCAGCATTAACTATATCCTCCGGTCTTAAGAAAGCATGGGAGGAAGCGAAAACAATGGAACAAAAATTAGTTGAACTCGTCGGAAGTCCAAAGCAGATTGCATGGGCTGAAGATATAAGAAAAAACATGATTTCATATTTATCTGCTCTCGTTAGAAAATACGAAGCTGAAGACAGACCTGCTCGCGCAGAAAAAAGAGCTAAAGACATGGAGATTCTTAGCAACATCAAAGAAGCTTCATGGTTTATCGAAAATCGCAGTTATGCCGTATATTCTACAAATTATGATTCAAGTGATTTAAGCGAATTAATGGCGAACCGAAATGAAATGAATTTATATGAGCGTATACATAAATACGTCAAAGAACATTGATAGAAAAGGGGGGCGAAATGTATGTATAAATATAATCAATCTGAATTTGAATCCATGATGGATGAATTAATGCATGATTTCAAGAAAGGCTGTGGAAAATCTGACGCCGAACTTGATGTAGCTTACAAAATCTTAAATCCCTCTCCTGTCGGCGGGTTTGTTGACAGCCTCGTTAAAATGGATAAAGATTATAGCACGAATCTATGGGAGATCAAGCGAAAACAGATCAAAAGTTTTATACCTGAATGCGACGGATACCAGTTAGACGACATCGTGGCCTATTGCCGTGCGAAATTCTTTAAAGAAGAAGTCGATCGTATCATATATGATAATTCTATCGCTGAAGAATGCGATGTTTGTGTATATGCGGACGGTACTATATTAAGTCCGGAATGGCCATATTTATGTGCAAAAGTATATGTGAGCATTAAATGGATTGACGAAGGTAAAACCAGTTATACCCGTATTTTTCCATCCGCGGTAGGATTCATGTCTTACAAAACAAAAGGATCTATGGAAGATGATCTGAAACAAAAAGAAAATATGTCCACCACGGAAATGCGTGAACACTTAAAGATATCCCGAGCAGAATTCTCAAGGAGGTACAACATACCGATTAGAACGCTCGAGAACTGGGAATCCGGAAAGAGCAAATGCCCGGATTATGTGAGACAGTTGTTAGAGCGAGCTGTCTTGGAAGATTGCGAAGTGAAATAGGAGGCGTGTAAAATGATTAAGAGAGTAAAACTTGAAACCATTTACAAAATGGCTAAAGAAGATAACGAGGAAATAAAAGCTCGTAAACTTTTCCCGGACGGATGGGATGAAAAAGTCTACGATTATTATAACAAATTGTCGAAAGATTCATACGACGTTGAAATGTTCATGGGATTTCTGGGTGGTGAAGATTCACCGCTAGAAATGGCGTACGCATACAGGAGAAACATGTATATCATGCTGTACACAATGAACGCAACAGATACGATAGCATTTGTGGATGGTGAATATGATATATTCTACATCGTATCAAAAGACGGCGACGATTATAACAGCTGGGAGTGGTGTTTCACAAACAATATTGACCCGATCAAATATAGGGGCGACGACGGAGACGAACCGGTCCCGGAATGGCTCATAAAAAAATACGAAGAACAAATAAAACCAGAATAAAAATAAGCCCCTGGGAGATAGTCCCGGGGACTTTTTGTCGTATCAACACACTTTAATTATTTTATTATTCACCCGGCGGTTCAATCGTTTCGCCGTGGATATACTCACATTCATCTGTTCAGCACAGTATTCAAGAGTGTGTTCCTGACATCTCAGCCGGAATAATCTTTCTTCGTCCGGTGTGAAATTACACTCTAACAAGAACCTGTCTATATCTTTCTTAGTGAACACATATAATTTCATGAGCATACCCCTTATTAATGCAATTAACGCTGATTCTGTGCAAGATACTCCGTGAGCTTCTGCTTTGTTTTTTTTAACTCCTCGACGTTGTTTCCGCTGATCTGACTGTCTAGCATGGTCGATAACACTTCCAGGATTAATGAGTCACGTTCTGCAATTCTCTGAAGACTCTCGTAATCTCGCCTATCATGTTCTTCCAGTCTCTCCACTCGTTTGTTAAGTCGAAACGCCGGTGTAATCCACTTAAAGATTACGGCTGCCGCACCTCCGACAATAGACACCCCTCCGCAGATAGAGAGGAAAATCTGTACAAATTCTGATATGCTCATTTAGTTACTCCTTCTCCCAGTAATATACCGGGATCTCATTACCGCTATCCCATGTATCGAAATATTTTCCCTCTTGCACTGTCACTACATGACCATCTATGCAGAGAATGTATGTACCTGTCGGATGGTCTGTACAGAAGTCGTTGACTGTATAGATATATTGTTCTGACTGTTCAATCAGTTTGCGTCTGTACCCATGTTTATAGAGGTACGCACCCCAGACATAGTTTGCACTCGGCATATCTGACAGAGTGCACGCCTGTATCATTAATCCGGCGAATACCGTTTCCCAGTCCTGCCCGGTCGCTTTGCATATTGCCCGGACAACGCAATCTCCGGTTCTCTTACCCTTAACAGGATTTGGATTGAAATATTCCCATCTGTCCATCAGTCAATCCCCTTTGCTGTCTTATATCGCTTTGCCGCTCCTCTGGCTTTTGCGGCGTTCTGGCGGTTCCACTTCGCTATCATGAGTCGGTCTTGCAATTCCCTTAAGCCGTTCTGCTTACAGTAATCTTTGTATGCAGCATTTTGTTTCTGTAAAAGATAAGACTTCCGGTCAAGATCTTGTTGGAGTGCGAATTTCGCCTTTTCATTTGGTGCATTGTCAACTCCTGCTTGCAGTCCAAGAACCTCTCTCTTCGTTTTGCGGATTCTCCGTTCGTAAGTACGTTGTCTCTGTTCTTTTTCATACTGTTTTCCTTTGTTGGCTTTGTCCTGTGCTGATAGTTCTGCATAGGGATTAAATTCTCCATCACTGGCTCCGAAACTATGCCGACAGTTGACCCCTGACAGTCCGCTTGCTGTTCCGTATCCGGTCAATGAGAACGGTGGAAACTTCTTACTCTTTCCAGAACGAGAGTATATCTTACCTTGCCACCATGAGTGATTTCCGGGATTCTCACCGCCATCACCCGTTCTGGCTCCCATGTGAGCACTGACCAGAATTAAATCCCAGTCCATTTCTTCCATGCGTTTTAAAGATATATCTCCCGTAGCCTGAGCCACACCAGTTCTAACAGAACGCGCAACCGCGGTTTCAATGGTGTCTTTTCTGCCGGATGGATATGTGACTGTCACACCATCACTCACAACGTTATTAACTGCCTCTTTGACGGCTTGCGTATATCCGACTGCCCCAGTCATCACATGATTATATGCACGGTCGCATTGCTCAATATAGAGCTTCTGAGCGGCACTTGCGGTCGTTCGTGTAAAGTTCTTCCACTCGCCCATAGTCGCAAGCATATTCCGCTCCATGAGCCTTATCATAGCAGGAGATTGTTCGAGCGGTACAGGGCTTAATCCTGCCGCCTTATATACCTTATCATCGTAGTTCATTGCAGTGATTCCGGCATCTTCAAACGCTTCAAGAAGCTCCTGCTGTTCACGCTTGGTATATTTGGATAGTTCTGCAAGAATGTTCTCTAACAGTTCACCAGATTCCTGTAGCGTTCTGATTCTCCACGCATCGACATTGGTCAGAATGTAGTCCTCACCCCTGCCGATTCTTGCCATCATCCGCGACACGATCTCAGAGATGATATACTGATGTAGTTCTTCAGCTATCTGCTCACTGCCCTCTGTAATTCTTCGTAAATATTCTGGACTAAGTATAGTATATCACCTCTTTCGTCAAAAGTCGTGGTACATGTTTTTATTTTTATTGGTTGACTAAAGCCCTCTTTAGTGAATTATTCTAAATTTAGTGCTTCTCGAATCGCTTCCAGATCATCTGTAGTTAGCACTGGATAATCTGCTGCAATATCTTCAAACGATTCTCCGTTCTTAATGCGAATTTTAAACGCTCTTACCATGATTTTTAATTTGATTCCACTAATTGTTTTCATTACTCTTCTCCTCCTATAAAATCTGCTAACATCAAAATGATATCGTCTGATGTTGTTTCAAGTGTGTCTGTGCGCTTCTCTACCTTGTCCAGTCGTTCTTCTGGCGTAGGTTCAGGCTCTGGGTACACTGGATCATCCACAAGTGTCCATATCTGGATAATCTCAGTATCAGATTCTTTCCAACTTGATTCGTAGTGCTTGCCCTCTACCGTGCTCTCTGGCATGTCTGTGTAGACCACAGGTTTATAACCTAATTCCATTAGCTTTTCAGCAGATGGGTTATTTACCGTACATCCATTCCATGTCACTGTTTTCGGCGCACTTCTTAACATTCCGTTTTGTAGTTTTACGTACAATTTATCACCTCCTCGTTAGTCCGAAGTATGGGTTTTTATTTTTCGCGATATTTACTTTTGCCTTAATGGTATCTGGTTTTAATGTGCTGTAAGTATTGTATTTCATCTCATTTTTATCTACCTAATATTTTTGTTGTTATCTTTCCTGTATAATTTGCTGGAAATTCCAATGTGAATTTTCCAGTATTTGTTTCATTTCCGATTTGTTCTACTTGTCTTAACATTTGTACGGTATTAGTCTGTATACTATTTATGCTTTTTGACATTTCTAACACGTTTACTGGCTTTGTCCAAATATGATATGATGTGTCATATTTTGTTGCAAAATCAGCGTTCAATGTATAAAATCCTATGTACGCTCCGTTTATTGTCGGTTTACAATTGCCTTTACATTGTTCTATTCCCGTATGCTTTTCTATCTGTATGTATATCCAATATTCCTCATGTTTTTCAGCATTGGCAAGATTAAATTCTACAGTCTTTTGGTCTGTTATTTCTTTGCTTTCATTCAGCAATTCAACCCATTCTTTCATTTCATTTTCCTCCTGTCCATTTATAAGCATCGTTCTTCTGCGGATCATAGTGACACCGCCCAACTCTGATACGCCATACACCCTTCAAGGATGCTGATTTCGTACACTTTATTTTTTTCAACAGTAAAATTGTCTGGAACTGATACATTTGCAGGATGTACAAGTTCTGTTGCTGTAGCGCCACTTCGGAATACGAAATGATATTCGTTAGCTATGCTCGTGTCCTCTGGTGTTGCAAGGGTGTATGTGAGACTTGCCATCTCTGGGAACACATAGAGCTTGTTAGGCTCTAACTCTACGGTGGTGTCAGATGCTGTCTTTTCGACCCTCACGGGTACACCAGACGTGCCGTCCAGACCGTCATTTCCAGTTACCTTTCCGACGTCAGCCTCTGTGCCGTCGCTGTAGTCAATCTGCAAATGTCCGTCTGTCTTAATCGTTACAGATGTGATTCCGCGACCGTCTTTACCGGGTTCGCCCGCTGGACCCTGTTCGCCCTGAGCGCCGGCTTCTCCCTTCTCGCCTTGTATACCGGGTTCGCCTTGAGGTCCGGTGGGGCCTTGTAACCCTTGAATTCCCTGTTCGCCTTTCACACCCTGTTCTCCTTTAGGACCCGGTTCGCCTTGTGGGCCAGCCGGACCCGCTGGTCCTTGGATTCCCTGAATTCCCTGAGCACCTGTCGCTCCAGGCTCGCCCTTAGGACCTGGGATACCCTGTTCACCTTGCGCTCCTGTAATCTCTGCCAGGGTGACAAGATCATTCCACGTTTCGTCTCCTGTATAGCGCCA
>UMGW01075529.1_pt1 | contig 44773 bp, 42 predicted proteins | sample 1965371 | NCBI WGS metagenome assembly UMGW01 (sample SAMEA4836082, study PRJEB28245) | human gut metagenome | biome: gut microbiome; material: fecal sample | place: Denmark | collected 2008
AAACGGTATTAGATGAGTGATAGTCTGTTGTATAAGCTTCGTAGCGGCAAGCCCCCGAAGGTATTCTTCTTTTTAAAGGGATATTTGAAGCGGTGCATACCCGATTGCTTTTTCAGAATCCGGAGAAAGAGCTGTTTGGCACAAGTGGAGGCGCGGCCTGATAAGGATTACATTTATGAAAGGGTGAATTATTATAATAAGATGCAGTATCCGGTAGACCTGCCCGATACAATATTGCATGAGCATAAGCATAGCTATTATGTCTATCTGGACAAGATAAAGAATTTCCGTCCGTCTACGTTTCACAAGGCATATTATTTTGATTTGCAGGATGTGGCCCGTTGGTTTGACCGCCAACTGCGCATCAGCTATATTCCCGGTGACGTATATTTTACTCCCGAATACCCTTCGATTGTAAAGAGCCGGCTGCTGAAGGAGGACAATGCGTATTCGGTTGTGCTTAAACTGGACAAACTGCGTCATTTTATATTTCTGAACGATCCTGTGCCTTTTTCACAAAAACGCAATCAGGCTATATTTCGCGGAAAGATTCGCCTTAGCCGCATTCGTGAGAAGTTCCTTCAAAAATATTTTGGCTCATCCATTTGCGATTGCGGCGTGGTGGGCAGGAACGAAGGTTATCCTGAGGAGTGGATGACTCCCAAGAAAACAATCCGTGAGCATCTTGATTATAAATTTATCATGGCGCTCGAGGGTAACGATGTCGCCTCCAACCTGAAATGGGTAATGTCGTCCAACTCCATTGCCGTAATGACGCGTCCTACCTGTGAAACCTGGTTTATGGAGGGAAAGCTGATTCCCGATTATCACTATATAGAGATTAAGGATGACCTTTCCGATTTGGAGGAGAAACTAAACTATTACATCGCTCATCCGGCAGAGGCGGAACAGATTGTCGAGCATGCCCACGAATATGTTTCCCAATTTTTCGATGCCGGACGCGAACGGCTGATTTCATTGCTTGTAATGGATAAATATTTTCAGGTAACCAAACAAACGTCAAATTGTTAACACCATTGTATGATACATATTGCTTGTAATATTGATGCTAATTTTATACAGCACTGTGCTGTTACGCTGGTTTCTCTGTTTGAGAATAATAAGCGTGCCGATATTTGTGTGCATATTGTAGCTCCGTACCTTTCGGAAGCGGATCAGGCTATTCTACGCAACCTGGCTGCTCCTTATGGCAATGAAGTCTGCTTTTACTATCCTCCGAAAGATCTGTTGCAATGCTTTTCCATAAAAAAGTTCGGCAAGCGGATTTCCATGGCAACTTATTACCGTTGCATGTTTTCATCTATTCTGCCCGAGAGTTTGGAGAAAGTACTTTACCTGGACTGCGATATTGTAATATTGGGAGATATTTCCGAATTCTGGAACACGGATTTGTCCGGGTGCGGTGCGGCTTGTGTCGAAGATATCGGCAAGGATGAGGATGAGCGTTACGAACGCTTGCACTATGATAAGTCCTGCTCGTATTTCAATGCGGGGGTGCTGCTGATTAATCTTGATTACTGGCGGAAACATAAGGTCGATGTGCAGTGTGTGCGGTATTTCGAGACTTATCCGGAGCGCATCCAGTTTAATGACCAGGATTTGCTGAATGTCGTCCTATGCAAGGACAAGGTCTTTGTTCCTTTGAAGTGGAACATGCAGGATGGCTTTTATCGCTACGGCATTGACAAGCGGGTAGCCGATTGGCAGGCTTTCCGTGAAGGACTGCTGCATCCTGTCATTCTGCATTATACCAACAAGAAGCCCTGGAATTATGACAGTATGCATCCGTTGAGGAATGAATACTATAAATACCTGGATATGACGCCCTGGAAAGGGAAACGGCCGCTTTCTTCTGTAAAAGAGCGTTTAAAAAGGAACATTAAGTGCGTGCCTTATTTGTTGGGGCTTAGAAAACCCAAATATGTGAACCTCGGCAAGTAGCAGCCCGCTGCCCGGGACGTATCCTATGAAGCTGTTTGATAACTGATTAAGTGAGATGGTAAAAGTTTCTATTGTAATACCTGTTTATAATCGGAAAAATTTCCTGACTGTATGCATAAAAAGTTTGCTTGCACAGTCTTTTGAAGATTTCGAGATATGTCTGGTCGATGACGGAAGTACGGATGGCACCGGGCTTCTGTGCGACGAACTGGCGGAAAAGGATACTCGCATCAGAGTATTGCATGTGCAAAATGGAGGAGCAGCCTATGCGCGTCAAAAAGGGGTGGAGCTGGCAACAGGAGAATGGGTAGTCTTTGTCGACTCTGATGATACCATGCCTGCCGACGCTTTGCAGCGTTTGTTTCAAGCAACGTCGGAAGATACGGATATTGTAGTCGGTTTTTGCAGGAAAAAGCGCTTGTGGGGGGTAAACAGGCTTTCGCCGGCTTGTTACCGTAAGCTTTTAATCAAGGGCAGATACAACATTTCGGCTACATGCGGAAAGCTGTTCAGGCGCACGTTGTTTGATGAGTACACGCTACGTACACCCCGGGAGATTGTGATGGGAGAAGACATGCTTATGAACCTGCGGTTGGCGTTTGCATCATCCAAGCCGGTACGTCTGGTTGGCGGAAACAGTGTCTATAACTATATACAACATGGCGGGAATATAACGCATGTATTCAAACTTACGGCTGATTACGAGCACATCTTCCATAAGGAGAGGCTGTTGTCCATTCCCGAAGAAGAACATGCCCGCTATATGCCTGTAATGATTTACCGCAGGCTGAGGATGCTGCGCCGCATTCTGCGGTGTGCGCAAAAAGACAATACGGTTGAAGAGCTGCGGACTTCTGCTTTTGTGAAAGAGCTGCTTGCAGATATCCATGCTATCCGTTATACATTCTGGCGTTATCCGCACTGGAGGCTTTGGCAATTTCTCGCAAGTGCGGGTAAGTAAGGCGGAATCATAAGCTCTCTTTTTCCCACAGCCTTAATGCCGCTGCCACCGTATCGTCCATGTCTGCATACGTATATTGCGCCAGTCTGCCGCCGAACAGCACTCGCTCCTGTTGCTGTGCAAGTTCTTGATATTTCCTGAAAATCAGGCTGTTCTTTTCGTCGTTTACCGGATAATAAGGCTCTTTCCCCTGTTCAAAATCATCGGGATATTCATAGGTGATGACAGTAGAACGCTGTTTGCCGAACTCAAAGTGCTTGTGTTCGATGACACGGGTATAAGGAGTTTCGCGGTCGGTATAGTTCACGACTGCATTGCCTTGAAAGTCTTCTATATCCGTGAGGTGTCTGTGTTCGAATCGCAGGCTGCGATATTCCAGATGTCCGCATGCATAATCGAAGTATTCGTCTATGCAGCCGGTGTAGAGCACCTTCTCCGCCAAAGCGTCCAGCTCTTTGCGGTGCGCCATGTAATCGGTTCCGGTGCGCACCTCGATGTTCTCCAGCAAGGCACCGATTAAACGGTTATATCCTCCCATGGGAATGCCCTGATACGGGTCGTTGAAGTAGTTGTTGTCGAAGATAAACCGGAACGGAATGCGCCGGATGATAAATGCCGGAAGCTCTGTTGCCGGGCGTCCCCACTGTTTCTCCGTGTATCCTTTTATCAGTTGCCGGTAGATGTCCTCTCCGCAAAGTTTCAGTGCCTGTTCTTCCAGGTTTTGCGGGTGGGTTATATGCTCGTATTCCCTGCACTGTTCCTGTATCTTTGCCCGGGCCTCTGCCGGAGTACGTACTCCCCACAATTGGTAGAAAGTGTTCATGTTGAAAGGCAGGTTATACAGTTTTCCTTTATAATTGGCAATCGGAGAGTTGGTGTATCTGTTGAACTCAACAAGCCGGTTCACATAATTCCATACTTCCCTGTTGTCTGTATGAAAGATATGCGCACCGTATTTATGCACGTTGATGCCGTCTACTTCTTCGCAGTAGATATTGCCGCCGGTGTGTGGACGTTTCTCTATCACCAGACATCTCTTTCCGGCTTTATGAGCCTCATGGGCAAACACGGCTCCGAACAGGCCGCTGCCTACAATCAGGTAATCGTATGGTTTCATTCTTCTTTAGCGTTGTTTTTATCCAGCTACAAAGCTACACAATTATTATCGAGATTGCAGAAAAAGTACCGGTTATTGTGCCGCGTTTTGATAAAAACAGTTGTTTCACATGCAATCGGCTGGTTTTTATCCGCCCGGCGCGCAAAAAAGAACCTGTTCGTTTTATTCTCCCCCTGCTTTGTGCTATCTTTGCGCCCGATACGAACGTAATGAATTAACTGTTTGACCGAATGAAAGAATTCTTCCGACTCCTGCGGCGTTTTGTTCCGCCTTACAAGAAATATCTGATATGGGCATTGTTCCTGAACCTGCTATCGGCAATTCTGAACATATTCTCTTTCGCCCTGATTATCCCTATCCTTCAGATACTTTTCAAGATGGATACCAAGACCTACGAGTTCATTCCCTGGGATGCGGCAGGAATCAACATGAAAGACATAGCGGTCAACAACTTCTATTATTACGTCACCGAGATGATAGCCTCGCAGGGCGGCTCATTGACATTGCTGATTTTAGGCGTTTTCCTGGCGGTGATGACCCTGCTGAAAGCATTCTCCTATTTCGCCTCTTCCGCCGTGATGATTCCTCTCCGCACGGGCGTGGTGCGCGACATCCGTGCGCAAGTATATAATAAGGTGCTGCACCTGCCGCTGAGTTTCTTTTCCGAGGAACGGAAAGGCGATATCATAGCCCGCATGAGCGGCGACGTTACCGAGGTGGAGACATCCGTAACCAGTTCGCTGGATATGCTGATAAAGAACCCGATACTGATTATAGCCTATTTCGGCACATTGATAGCCATCAGCTGGCAGCTGACGCTGTTCACGCTGCTGGTGCTTCCGGGTATGGGCTGGGTAATGGGTACGGTAGGCAAGAAACTGAAACGGCAGTCGCTGGATGCGCAGGCAAAGTGGAGCGATACTATGTCGCAGTTGGAAGAAACCCTGGGCGGGTTGCGTATCATTAAAGCCTTCATTGCCGAAAACAAGATGATGGAGCGTTTCAATAAGTGCAGCAACGAATACCGCGATGCTATCAACCGGGTAGCCACCCGCCAGGCATTGGCGCATCCCATGAGCGAGTTTCTGGGCACATGCGTCATCGTTATCGTGCTGTGGTTCGGCGGCACGTTGATTCTGAGCAACAGCGCTACTATAGACGCCCCCTCGTTCATTTACTACTTGGTGATACTGTACAGTGTTATCAACCCGTTGAAGGAATTCTCCAAAGCCGGATACAACATTCCCAAAGGACTTGCCTCCATGGAGCGTATCGACAAGATACTCTTTGCGGAGAATCCCATTAAAGAACCTGCCCGGCCGAAGCAGCTCGTCTCGCTGGATGACAAGGTGGAATTCAAGGACATCAGCTTCAGCTACGACGGTTCCCGCCAGGTATTGAAGCATATCAACCTGACCGTACCCAAAGGCAAGACTATCGCACTGGTAGGGCAATCCGGTTCCGGAAAATCCACGTTGGTGGATTTGCTGCCCCGCTACCACGATGTACAATCGGGCAAGATCCTGATAGACGGTCTTGACATCAAGGATGCGCGCATCGCCGATTTGCGCGGCCTGATAGGAAACGTCAATCAGGAAGCCATTCTCTTTAATGACACTTTCTTCAATAACATTGCTTTCGGTGTAGAGAATGCCACCATGGAGCAGGTTGTGGAAGCTGCCAAGATAGCCAATGCCCACGATTTCATTATGGACACCGAGAAAGGTTACGATACCAATATCGGCGACCGTGGCGGCAAACTTTCCGGCGGACAACGCCAGCGTATCAGCATTGCCCGTGCCATTCTCAAGAATCCTCCCATACTGATTCTGGATGAGGCCACCTCCGCACTCGATACGGAGTCGGAACGTCTGGTGCAGGAAGCTTTGGAGCGGTTGATGAAAACCCGCACCACGATTGCCATTGCGCACCGTCTTTCCACAATCAGGAATGCGGATGAAATCTGCGTGCTCTACGAGGGCGAAATCGTAGAACGCGGCAGGCACGAGGAGCTTCTTGCCAAAGACGGCTACTATAAAAAGCTGAATGATATGCAATCTTTGGGATAATACCCCCTCTGTGTTGTTTTTCGTTTTTTCTCGTCACTCATCACCTATAGCGCTCTATCCCTGTCCCGGAAAGGGATAGAGGAACTGTTGACAACGGTGACGAGCGTGATGACAAATTGTTGGTCGTCACCCTCTGTCGTCATTTTTACCCTTCTTCTCTGTTGTAAAATGCTTATATACAGCTACAAAACGCGCATGATGCAGAACGTGTTAACAGCGGTTAAAATCCTCTGTTTTCAGGGGCGGAGCATCCCAATCTCTGCGTTTTAATGTGACTGTTGCCCGTTGGTTTTGTCGTTTTGGCGCATGTATAATATAGGAAAGCCTGATGCAAAACCTCGTTTTCCAACTGCGGGCTCCCCGGTTGCCGGCTGCGGGCCGTACGGTTGCCGTATGCGGGCTGTCGAGCCCGCAATTGCGGGACGAAGTTTCAGTAGAAGGATAAGGCTGTTTCTGTAGTGGCATAACGACATTATCCCCCGTGTATGCGAGGGTTTTGTCATGGGGATATGGGTGTTCCGCCCTGCTATTTTCTTCCGAAGTCCGCGGGTATTTCTCCCCACTGCCTGGTTTCCCATTTCAGGATAGGGGTGGAGTAGGTGTTTTCACGCAGCCATTTCTCGGCGCGCTCTATCAGCAGGAAAAGTTGTTCGGTTTTGGAGTCGCGGGGTAGCTTGGTCTTGCATTTCTTCTGTTTTACCCAACCGATGGCATTAACGCTGTCGCTGTAAATAGGCATGTCAAAGCCCTTTTGCTTCAGCAGGGCAAGGCCGTGCACGATGGCAAGAAACTCTCCGATGTTGTTGGTGCCGTACACGGGACCGTAGTGGAAAACCTGCTGGCGGCTGGCAACGTGTACCCCCCGGTACTCCATTGCTCCGGGATTTCCGCTGCATGCTGCATCTACGGCAAGGCTGTTTTCAAGGACGGCGGTGGGGTAGGGAGCGTCTGCATTTTGAGGCGGCTTGGATGGCGTGCTGCCTGCGGATGTATTGCGCTTGATGTAATCGTAGGGTGAAGCGGCAAAGGCGTGCTCTGCTTCCTCGCGGGTGTCGAACGATTTGAACTTTGCCCCCTCATAGCCTTTGGTCTGTAGCTGGCATTCGGTCCAGGATGTATAAATGCCCGGAGTGACGCCTGCCCATACAACGTAGAATTTCTCTTTTTTCATAACTGCGGCAAAGGTACGAATATATTTCACAAATGCGAACAATCGGCTCCGTTCGCTTGTTCTTTTAAATTGAGGAGAAGTGGGAAGTAAAAAAAGAGTATCGGTTCAATTCCTTGAGTTTGTAATTTTATATAACTCATTTATTCTTAATAAGAACAGACAATAAAATAAAAAGATATGAAGAGAACATTTGCAGAAGCGTTGGAACACCGGCGCAGTTATTATTCCATAGGTAGCGACTCTCCTGTTTTGGATGAGGAAGTGGTGCATATTATCCGTACGGCGGTGAAGAACGTGCCGTCGGCCTTTAATTCGCAGTCAACAAGAATCGTCCTGCTGCTGGGCGACGAGCATAAGAAACTATGGGATATTGTAAAAAATACGTTGAAGCAGCGCATTTCGCCTGAGGCTTTTGCAAAGACGGAAGCCAAGATTGACGGCTGCTTTGCTGCCGGGCATGGCACTGTGCTTTATTTTGAGGACACAACGGTTGTAAAGAAATTGCAGGATGCGTTTCCCTCTTACAGCGAAAACTTTCCGACTTGGTCGCAGCATACATCGGCCATGCACCAGCTGGCTGTCTGGACCATGCTGGAAGACGCAGGTTTGGGAGCTTCCTTGCAGCATTACAACCCGCTGATTGACGACGAGGTGCGCCGTACCTGGAACTTGCCGGAGAGCTGGATGCTGATAGCCGAAATGCCTTTTGGCACGCCCACTGCCGAACCCGGCGAAAAGGAGTTCGGGGAGTTGAGCGAGCGGATTAAAATTTTCCGCTGATTGTGAGGTAGTCTCACTGTAGAATTGCTTATCTTTGTACACAAACGGTAAGCAACTATGATACGTATCTTTCTGACCGGTTACATGGGAGCCGGTAAAACAACTTTGGGAAAGGCTTTTGCCCGCGAACTGAATGTACCTTTCATTGATTTGGACTGGTACATCGAGGAACGTTTTCACAAATCCATCCGTGAACTGTTCGTCGAGCGGGGAGAGGCCTCTTTTCGTGAATTGGAGCGGAATATGCTGCACGAGGTGTCCGAGTTTGAGGATGTCATTATCTCGACCGGCGGCGGCACGCCCTGTTTCTTCGACAATATGGACTACATGAACGGACACGGGCAAACCGTGTTCCTGGATGTACATCTTGATATACTGTTCAACCGTTTGCGGGTGGCAACCCATCAGCGCCCCATCCTGCAGGGAAAAACGGACGAGGAGCTGCGCGCCTTTATTGCGGACGCATTGGAGAAACGCGCCCCTTTCTACGTGCAAGCCCGCTACCGTTTCGATGCAGGACATCTGGAAAGCAGACGGCAGATTGCCGGGTCCGTGCAGCAGTTGCGTAGCCTGCTGGGCATTTAATCTCTTGTAAATGTGTGTTTTTCGCCCTAAAAGGCAAGATGTTCCAGATTTATATGTATTTTTGTACCCCTTTTTTATAAATAAACTACTAAAACAGCAGAGTAACAAGAAATGAGAAAATGGCGTATTGAAGATTCGGAAGAGCTGTACAACATTACAGGTTGGGGCACTTCGTACTTTGGTATCAATGACAAAGGTCATGTTGTAGTAACACCGCGTAAAGACGGCGTCGGCGTCGATTTGAAAGACCTGGTCGACGAATTGCAACTGCGTGACGTGACGGCGCCCATGCTGGTGCGCTTTCCCGACATTCTTGACAACCGGATTGAGAAGATTTCCTGTTGTTTCAGACAAGCGGCGGAAGAGTACGGCTACAAGGCGGAGAATTTTATTATCTATCCCATTAAGGTGAATCAGATGCGTCCGGTGGTCGAGGAGATTATCAGCCACGGCAAGAAATTCAATCTCGGACTGGAAGCAGGCTCCAAACCCGAACTGCATGCGGTGATTGCCATCAATATGGACTCCGACTCGCTGATTATCTGCAACGGATACAAGGATGAGAGTTACATAGAGCTTGCTTTGCTGGCGCAGAAGATGGGAAAACGCATCTTTCTCGTAGTAGAGAAAATGAATGAGCTGAAGCTGATAGCCAAAATGGCGAAACAGTTGAATGTAAAGCCCAATATCGGCATACGTATCAAGCTGGCTTCGTCGGGAAGCGGCAAGTGGGAAGATTCGGGCGGCGATGCAAGCAAGTTCGGACTGTCGTCCAGCGAATTGCTCGAAGCGCTCGACTTCATGGCAGGCAAAGGTATGCAGGATTGCCTGAAACTGATACATTTCCACATCGGAAGCCAGGTAACGAAAATACGTCGCATCAAAACCGCTCTGCGTGAAGCGTCGCAGTTCTATGTGCAGTTGCACAACATGGGATTCAATGTGGAATTCGTGGATATCGGCGGCGGCCTGGGAGTGGATTATGACGGAACGCGCTCATCCAACAGCGAGGGCAGCGTGAATTATTCCATCCAGGAGTATGTGAACGACTCCATTTCTACTCTGGTGGATGCCAGCGACAAGAACGGCATTCCCCATCCCAATATCATTACGGAGAGCGGACGCGCTTTGACGGCGCATCATTCCGTACTTATATTCGAGGTGCTGGAAACCACCAATCTGCCCGAATGGGACGACGATGAAGAGGTGACCGAAAACGACCACGAACTCTTGCGGGAGCTTTACGGCATTTGGGATACACTGAACCAGAACAGGATGCTGGAAGCCTGGCACGATGCGCAGCAGATACGCGAAGAGGCACTCGATTTGTTCAGCCACGGCATCGTAGACCTGCAGACCCGCGCCAAAATTGAGCGTTTGTATTGGTCTATCATGCGCGAAGTGAACCAGATAGCCGGCGGACTGAAGCATGCGCCCGATGAATTCCGCGGTCTCCCCAAACTGCTGGCGGATAAGTATTTCTGTAACTTCTCGCTCTTCCAGTCCCTGCCGGACTCCTGGGCGATAGACCAGATATTCCCCATCATGCCTATCCAGCGTCTGGACGAACGGCCGGACCGGACGGCTACCCTGCAGGACATTACCTGCGATTCGGACGGTAAGATTGCCAACTTTATCTCTACCAAGAACGTGTCCCATTACTTGCCGGTACATTCCTTGAAGAGTAAGGAACCCTATTATGTGGGTGTGTTCCTGGTGGGCGCCTATCAGGAAATTCTCGGCGATATGCACAATCTGTTCGGCGATACGAATGCGGTGCATGTATCCGTGAGCGATAAGGGGTATACGATAGAGCAGGTTATCGACGGTGAGACGGTGGCGGAAGTGCTGGATTACGTGCAGTACAGTCCGAAGAAGCTGGTGCGTACTTTGGAGACCTGGGTGAGCCAATCGGTAAAGGAAGGACGCATCTCCCTGGAAGAAGGCAAGGAATTTTTGTCTAATTACCGTTCCGGTTTGTACGGATACACATATTTGGAATAATGAGAGAGAAACTGACTGTAATCAAGGTGGGTGGCAAAATCGTGGAAGAGGAAGCCACCCTCTGCAAGTTGTTGGATGACTTTGCCGCCATCGAAGGATATAAAGTCCTGGTGCACGGCGGCGGACGTTCGGCAACGAAAATCGCAGCCCTGTTGGGTATTGAAAGCAAAATGGTGAATGGACGCCGCATCACCGATGCCGAGACTTTGAAGGTGGTGACAATGGTGTATGGCGGATTGGTGAACAAGAACATAGTGGCCGGTTTGCAGGCACGAGGCGTGAATGCGCTCGGCCTGACGGGTGCGGACATGGACGTGATCCGTTCCGCGAAGCGTCCGGTAAAGGATGTGGACTATGGTTTTGTGGGCGATGTGAAGCAGGTGAACGGAGCGTTTCTGAGCGAACTCATCCATAAAGGCGTTGTTCCGGTAATGGCCCCGCTGACACACGACGGCGAGGGACACATGCTGAATACGAATGCCGATACGATTGCCGGAGAAACGGCCAAAGCCTTGTCCGGACAGTTTGACGTGACGCTGGTATATTGCTTCGAGAAAAAAGGCGTGCTGCGCAACGAGAATGACGACGACAGCGTGATTTCCCGGATTACTCCGGAAGATTTTAAGCAGTATGTTGCCGAAGGGGTTATCCAGGGCGGCATGATTCCCAAGCTGGAGAATTCTTTCGAGGCTTTGAATGCCGGAGTCACGGAAGTTGTAATCACCTTAGCCTCAGCTATAAACAGTGATGGAGGAACCCGTATCAAAAAATAAATCAAAAAAAAGTGGTGGCAGACTGTAACTTTCCGTTTGCTGAACCGTCAATTAATTAGAGATGCAGGAAATCAGTTTTCGTAATGACATTCTCCCTCTGAAAGACAAGCTCTTTCGGTTGGCCCTGAGGATTACATTCGACCGGGCGGAAGCGGAAGATGTTGTGCAGGAAACGCTGATTAGGGTATGGAACAAGCGCGACGAGTGGACGCAGTTCGGTTCTGTCGAAGCCTATTGCCTGACAGTGGCAAGGAATCTGGCGATAGACCGCAGCGAAAGGAAAGACGCCCGAGCGGTGGAACTTACCCCCGATATGGAAGAGGCTTCCGAAGCATCGGGCCCTTACGAGAGGCTGGTGAATAAAGAACGAATGGCTCTGATACACCGCCTGATAAACGAACTTCCCGAAAAGCAGCGGCTGATTATGCAGCTGAGGGATATGGAAGGTAAGAGCTACAAGGAGATTGCGGTTGTCCTGAGTCTGACAGAGGAACAGGTGAAAGTGAACCTCTTCAGGGCAAGGCAAAAGGTTAAACAACGGTTTATTGATATAGAAGGTTATGGACTTTAAATATATAGAACAACTTTTAGAACGTTATTGGCAGTGTGAGACTTCTCTTGAGGAAGAAGCGCAGTTGCGTACTTTCTTTACAGAAGAGGACGTTCCTGAATACTTGTCGCGTTATAAGGATTTGTTTGTATATCAGCAACTTCAGCAGGAAGAGCATCTGGGTGCGGATTTCGATGCACGGGTGCTTGCCGAGATTGAAGCTCCGGTTGTGAAGGCCAGGCGCATGACATTGACGGCGCGCTTCATGCCGTTGTTTAAAGCCGCAGCCGCAGTGGCAGTGGTGCTTTCATTGGGCAATGTGATGCAACATTCGTTCTTTGCCGATGTAAGAGAGGTGGCTGCCGCCGATACTATCGGCAAGCAAATTTCCGCTCCGTCGGTCGCCCTTTCGGGGGATAGGGCCGCAACGCACGAGAAGCAGATATTGGATAGTCTGCACCGTGTAAGCAAGGAGAAGGAAAACAGACAGTAGATATTTTCATTTGCTTTTAAAATAACATTTTCATTTGCTTTAAATATAATATAGTTAGTGTGCTTTTATTAAAACAAAAACAGAGGCTGTGAAGTTTCAATTCTCTCAAAATTTTATAGAAACTAACTAAGATAAATGGGACGCCGCGTGATGCAGCGTCCCTTTTATTGTTGTTGGGGGAGCGGAAAGTTGCCCCCCCCTGCAGTGTATGTAGAATCAAAGCTTGTATAATCCCTTCTTGGGGAAGTCCAGTTCCGGGTTGCCCTTATAACCGATGTTTCCGCTGCCGCTGGTACGTGCTTTCAGGAAGTCGGTGGCATGGCATTTGATGTCTCCCGAACCGGATACGCTTGCCGATACGCGTTTTGCCTGCAGACCGGATGCAAACAGGTCGCCCGAACCCGCTACACGGTAATCGGCTTCCTGGGAAGTTCCCGTCAATATTGCCGTGCCCGATCCTGAGACGGAGGCTTCGGTGCCGGCGGCCGATACGTTGTCAAGCTTCAAATCTCCGGAACCGGCTATGGATGCCGTGAGATTGGCGCAAGTGATGTTGCTGCCTTCTATGTCGCCCGACCCTGCCACGGATACGTTAAGATTGCCGGTGCAGGTTATGTTGTCCGCGTCGATGTCTCCCGAACCTGCTACGGATACTTTCAGGTGGTCTGTTTTCAGTCCGTTGGCTAACTCTACATTACCGGAGCCGGCAACGGAGATGTTGTTGAGTGTCTCGGAGGAGACGCGTATCTCCAGCTTGTTGTAAGATACGCTGACACCTTTCTTGAACTTGATATTCAAGGTGTTGTTAACTACATTGATGTCCAGAAGGTCTACGATATTGTCGGAAGTGTACACTTCCACTTCGGGTTTTCCCGCCTTTTGGGTGTAAGTAACATTCGGGCTGCCTGCCAGGTTCAGACCGGTGAAGTTGTCTACTTTGATATTCTTGGTTACATAGTTCCTGCTGGCTTTGACTGTTTTTCCGCCAAACAGACCGGAGTTGCACGTGCAGGCTGTTGCGCTTAATGCGAAGATGCCTGATACGATGATTGCTGTTAATGTTTTCATGTTCAATGTATTTTAAGTGTTCTTGTTTGTTAGACGTAGTCTTTTCTCAAAAAGTTGCAGGGGATTATGACTTTTTACCGGGAACTTCTTGCTGCCGGTTCTTATTCAAATCCTATGCCATAAGCATAAATCTTTGTTTATTAGGATGTAATGGAGGAAATGCGGTGTCCGCTTTTGAACACATTGTTCGTTTTTGGTAGACAAGCGTTTGCTTTTTCGGACGATTCTTCGTTCTTTTGTCCTTATTTCAAGGAGGAAAGAACAGATGGCAACGGAGCATGTTTTAGAGGATAAGGAGTTGGGACGTTTGTTGGTACGGGTGAATGTCCGTGCCCGGCGTCTGACCTTTCGTACGCGTGAGGATGCCATTCATGTAACTGTTCCGCCGGGTACAACCATCGGAGAAGTAAAGAATGCTGTGGAGCAACTGCGTCCCCGGCTGAGGGCCGCCCGACAGCAGCAAAGCCGTCCGCTGATTGATTTGGACTATCAGATTGATACGGAATTCTTCAAGTTGAGTTTGGTCGGCGGAGAACGCGACCGCTTCTTTTCGCGCTCGGAACTGGGGGAAATGCAGATTATCTGTCCGCCGGATGCAGACTTCTCAAATAAGGAGTTGCAGGCTTGGCTGCGTAAAGTGATTGAGGAAGCCTTGCGGCGTAATGCCAAGATTATTCTTCCGCCTCGGCTTTATGCACTCTCGTTGCAGCATAATCTTTCTTATAAGAGTGTGAAAATAAACTCCAGCAGCGGGCGTTGGGGAAGTTGTTCCGCCCGTGGAAACATCAATCTGTCCTATTTCCTTGTTCTATTGCCCAAACACTTGATAGACTATGTGTTGCTGCACGAGTTGGCACATACCCGTGAAATGAATCATGGCGAGCGCTTTTGGGCGTTGCTTGATGGCATGACGGATGGCAAGGCGCAACTGCTGCGCAGCGAGCTGAGAAAGTATAGGACAGACTTTTGAAACAGGCCGATTATAGTGGGAGAGGCACGGAAACGGACTACTGTGCCAACAGCTTCACTTCATCGCCGTCTTTTTCAAAACGATAGTTACCGCCTTTTTCGCTCAACTCAAACAGAGAAAGTCTGTCGGTTGCCTTGTCCACTATCATCAGTGCGCTTTGCTCGGCAAACCGTTTTACCTCGATATTGAAAGGCTCTTCACCGATGCGCCGGTCTGCCAGCACGCTGTCATTGAGAAGGATGGAGATGGAATCGCCGGCAAAGCCTTTTACCAAAGTGATGTTGTAGGTTTCGGCAAAGTGGCGTTCGCCCTCTTTCTGCCGTTGCAGGCGCATGCTCATGTAGACGAAGATAACGACAACGAATATTACGGCAAAAGCAAGGATGCCGTTGCCTATCATAAACTGTTTGTTGGTATTCAGGTGATGTGCCATGACGATTGAGTTTAAAGAACCCTGCAAATGTAGTGATTAATTTTGAATGGAAGATAAATTCGGGCAGGAGTGCTAAATATTCTTTTTTTCTCCTATTATTTTGTAGTCGAACAGATTATTTATATCTTTGCAACCGAAACGGATGAAAGGTGGAGGGGCGATTGAGCTCCTCTTTTTTGTTCCTAATGGTTAATCTATGATAGAAAAGAAAACAGTTTGTCAGATTGTAGACGAGTGGCTGGAAGATAAGGAGTACTTCCTGGTGGAAGTCATAATCAGCCCGGATGACAAGATTGTGGTGGAGATAGACCACAAAGAAGGTGTTTGGATTGAGGATTGTGTAGAACTGAGCCGCTACATAGAGTCCCGGTTGAATCGTGAGGATGAGGATTACGAACTGGAAGTCGGTTCTGCCGGTATCGGACAACCGTTTAAAGTGTTGCAACAGTACGTCAACCACATCGGCAAGGAAGTGGAAGTATTGGCAAAAGACGGCCGCAAGCATTGCGGAGTGTTGAAAGATGCCGACGAGCGGCAGTTTACCGTCACTGTTCAGAAGAAAGTGAAAGAGGAGGGAGCCAAGCGTCCTAAAATGGTGGATGAGGACCTGACCTTTACATACGAGGAGATAAAATATACTAAATACTTAATTAGTTTTAAATAAGACTATGGCCAAGAAAGAAGAAACTATCAGCTTGATAGATACCTTTTCGGAATTTAAAGAACTGAAGAATATTGATAGAACCACCATGGTGAGCGTACTCGAAGAGTCGTTCCGCAGTGTGATTGCAAAGATGTTCGGAACCGATGAGAATTACGACGTGATTGTGAACCCGGATAAGGGTGACTTCGAAATATGGCGTAATCGTGAAGTTGTGGCGGATGAGGACCTTGAAAACCCGAACCTGCAGATTTCTTTGAGCGAAGCCCGGAAGATTGACGCTTCGTACGAGGTGGGAGAGGAAGTGACGGATGAGGTGAACTTTGCGAAGTTCGGCCGCCGTGCTATTCTGAACTTGCGCCAGACATTGGCTTCCAAGATTTTGGAACTGGAAAAAGACAGTATTTACAATAAATACATTGATAAGGTGGGTACTATTATCAATGCAGAGGTTTACCAGATTTGGAAAAAGGAAATGTTGCTGCTCGATGATGAAGGCAATGAACTGCTGTTGCCCAAGACCGAACAGATTCCGAGCGACTTCTACCGTAAGGGTGAGACTGCCCGCGCCGTGGTAGCCCGCGTCGACAACAAGAACAATAATCCGAAGATTATCCTGAGTCGTACGTCGCCCGTTTTCCTGCAACGTCTGTTCGAGATGGAAGTACCCGAAATCAATGACGGACTGATTACTATCAAGAAGATTGCCCGTATTCCCGGTGAGCGTGCCAAGATTGCCGTTGAGTCATACGATGACCGTATCGATCCGGTAGGTGCCTGCGTCGGTGTGAAGGGTAGCCGTATTCATGGTATTGTCCGCGAGCTTCGCAACGAGAATATCGATGTTATCAACTATACATCGAATATCCAGTTGTTTATACAGCGCGCCCTCAGCCCCGCCAAGATATCTTCCATCCGTCTGAACGAGGAAGAGCACAAGGCGGAAGTCTTCCTGAAACCGGAAGAGGTGTCGCTGGCTATCGGTAAAGGCGGTTTGAATATCAAGCTGGCCAGTATGTTGACTGAGTACACCATTGACGTATTCCGCGAATTGGATGAAGCGGTAGAGGATGAAGATATCTACTTGGATGAATTCCGCGATGAGATTGACGGTTGGGTAATCGATGCCATCAAGGCTATCGGTATTGATACCGCCAAGGCTGTGTTGAATGCACCGCGCGAGATGTTGATTGAGAAGACTGACCTGGAAGAGGAAACGGTGGACGAAGTATTACGCATTTTGAAATCGGAGTTTGAAGAAGGGGAAAATTAGTGATTAGTGATTAGGGGTTAGTGATAAGTGATTTTTGGTATGTATAATAAAATCATCACTAAACACTAATCGCTAACCCCTAATCGCTAATCACTAACCACCACTTCTTTCTCCATTATTCATTAAATTAAAGTATGACGATAAGGTTAAATAAAGTAACAAGAGATTTAAATGTAGGAATCACGACGGTAGTTGAGTTCTTGCAAAAGAAGGGATATGCCATTGAAGCAAATCCCAATACGAAGATTACCGACGAGCAGTACGACTTGCTTGTGAAAGAGTTTAGTACAGATAAGGATCTTAAATTGAAAACGGAGCGTTTCATTCAGGAACGTCAGAGTAAGGAACGCAACAAGGCATCGGTGGCTATTGACGGTTATGACAAGGAAGCACAGGAAAAGCCGAAAACCGAAGAGGTGGTAAAGGCTGTGGTTCCCGAAGATGTACGTCCGAAGTTTAAGCCTGTCGGGAAGATTGATTTGGATAAACTGAATCGCAAACATACTGTGGAAAAAGAGGAAGAAGCGGTGGAACCGGAGATGCCGGTGGTTGAAGAAGTAAAGGCGGAAGAACCTGCACCTGTTGTTGAGGCTCCGAAACCGGAACCCGTTCCCGAACCTCAGCCCGAGCCGACACCTGCTCCGGTGGTTGAACCTGCTCCGGCGGCAGAAGAAGAAAAAACTGCGCCGGTGGCTGCAGAACCCGTACCGGTTTCTAACGCGGAGCCTGCTCCCGCTGCAACCGAAGAAGCTGTTTCGGAAAATAAAGATGAAAAAGAAGAAATATTCAAAATACATCAGCCTGAGTTTGTATCGAAGATTAACGTCATCGGACAAATAGACCTCGCTGCGCTGAATCAGTCTACACGTCCGAAGAAGAAATCGAAAGAGGAAAAGCGCAAGGAGCGTGAAGAAAAAGAAAAGCAGCGTCAGGATCAGAAGAAGCTGATGAAAGAAGCCATTATCAAGGAGATTCGTCGTGACGATAATAAGACGAAAGATGGCAACGATGCCAACGGCAAGAAAAAACGCGTCCGCATTAACAAGGAAAAGGTGGATATCAACAATGCATCCAACTTCCAGCGTGGCGGAAACGATCGTCTGAAAGGCGGCCAGCAAGGGGGTAATAACCAACAAGCCGGTAAGAACAAGAATAAAGACCGCTTCAAGAAACCTGTAATCAAGCAGGAAGTAAGTGAAGAAGATGTGGCAAAGCAGGTAAAGGAAACTTTGGCACGCCTCACTTCCAAAGGCAAGAATAAGGGTGCGAAATACCGTAAGGAGAAACGTGACATGGCATCCAGCCGTATGCAGGAGCTGGAAGACCAGGAAATGGCGGAAAGCAAGATATTGAAGCTGACCGAGTTCGTGACTGCCAATGAGCTGGCGAGCATGATGGATATTTCTGTTACGCAGGTTATCGCTACCTGTATGAGTATCGGCATGATGGTTTCCATTAACCAGCGTCTGGATGCGGAAACAATCAATCTGGTAGCGGAAGAATTCGGTTTCAAGACAGAATATGTAAGTGCGGAAGTGGCCCAGGCAATCGTTGAGGAAGAGGATGCCGAGGAAGATTTAGAGCCTCGCGCTCCGATTGTAACGGTGATGGGTCACGTAGACCACGGTAAGACTTCGTTGCTCGACTATATCCGTAAGGCAAATGTTATTGCCGGTGAGGCGGGTGGTATCACGCAGCATATCGGTGCTTACCACGTGACATTGGAAGACGGGCGCAAGATTACGTTCCTCGATACTCCGGGTCACGAAGCGTTTACCGCCATGCGTGCCCGCGGTGCCAAGGCAACGGATATCGCCATCATCATTGTGGCTGCCGATGACAATGTGATGCCGCAGACCAAAGAAGCTATCAATCATGCCATGGCTGCCGGTGTGCCTATCGTGTTCGCTATCAATAAGATTGACAAGCCGACCGCTAATCCCGATAAGATTAAGGAAGAACTGGCTGCCATGAACTTCCTCGTTGAGGAATGGGGCGGTAAGTACCAGTCTCAGGATATTTCAGCCAAGAAAGGTATCGGTGTAAGCGATTTGATGGAAAAAGTATTGCTGGAAGCCGAAATGCTGGATTTGAAGGCAAACCCGAATCGCCGTGCTACCGGTTCCATCATCGAGTCCTCATTGGATAAGGGTCGTGGCTATGTGGCTACGGTGCTGGTATCCAACGGTACTTTGAAGATGGGTGATATTGTGCTCGCGGGTACAAGTTACGGTAAGGTGAAAGCCATGTTCAACGAACGTAACCAGCGCATGAAAGAGGCAGGTCCTTCGGAACCGGCTTTGATTCTCGGCCTGAACGGTGCACCGGCTGCAGGCGATACATTCCATGTAATCGAGACTGAACAGGAAGCACGTGAAATTGCCAACAAGCGCGAACAGTTGCAGCGTGAGCAAGGTCTGCGTACACAGAAGATGCTGACGTTGGATGAAGTGGGCCGCCGTTTGGCATTGGGCGACTTCCACGAACTGAATATCATCGTGAAAGGTGACGTGGACGGTTCCGTTGAAGCGTTGAGCGACTCGTTGATTAAGCTGTCTACCGAGCAGGTACAGGTAAACGTTATTCACAAAGGCGTCGGCGCTATCTCCGAATCGGATGTATCTCTGGCTGCCGCTTCGGATGCGATTATTGTCGGATTCCAGGTTCGTCCTTCGGGTGCTGCCGCCAAACTGGCAGAGCAGGAAGGTGTGGACATCCGCAAGTACTCTGTCATCTACGATGCCATTGAAGAGGTGAAGGCTGCCATGGAAGGTATGCTGGCGCCGACTTTGAAGGAACAGGTGACGGCCACTATCGAGGTGCGCGAGGTATTCAACATTACCAAAGTGGGTCTTGTGGCAGGTGCCATGGTGAAGACCGGAAAGGTGAAACGCAGCGACAAGGCCCGTCTGATTCGCGACGGTATTGTTATCTTCACAGGAAATATCAATGCATTGAAGCGCTTCAAGGACGATGTGAAGGAAGTTGGAACAAATTTCGAATGCGGTATCAGCCTGACAAACTGCAACGACATCAAGGTAGGAGACATCATCGAATCTTACGAAGAAGTGGAGGTAAAGCAGACTCTGTAAGCAATATATAAAATCTTCAGGCGCGGATTACACGGATTTCACGGATTGGTTAAGAAAAACCGTGTTTGTCCGCGTAATCCGCGCCTTTTTAATATAGTTATGGCTGTTGTAGATAGTATAATCTTGGTAATAATCGGTGCCGGAGCGCTTGTAGGTTTTATAAAAGGTTTTGTAAAGCAGTTGGCTACCTTGTTGGGACTGGTTGCCGGTCTGGTGGCGGCAAAGGCTTTGTATGCTTCCGTTGCCGAGAATGTGTTTTCCAGGATTACCGATTCAATGACAGTGGCGCAGGTGCTGGCATTCATTGCTATCTGGGTAGCGGTGCCTCTGGCTTTTGCGTTGATAGCTTCGCTGCTGACGAAGGCGATGGAAGCCGTGTCGCTCGGTTGGCTGAACCGTTGGCTGGGTTCCGGGCTGGGAGCGCTGAAAGCACTTCTGCTGGTGAGTTTGCTGGTGGGCGTTATCGAATTTATAGATTCGGACAATACGCTGCTCAGTCAAACAAAAAAGAAAGAATCGGTGTTATATTATCCCATGAAGTCATTTGCCGGAATATTCTTTCCTGCAGCAAAGGCTGTTACGGAACAGATTGTGAATGGAGATGTGGTTTGATTCGTAACTTGTAATTTTATAATTATAGAAACAATGCAACAAGAAGAACCCAATAAATATGTAAAGGAACTCACTCAGGAGAAGTACAAGTACGGTTTTACGACCGACGTGCACACAGACATCATCGAGCGTGGTTTGAATGAAGATGTGGTGCGGCTGATTTCCGAGAAAAAAGGAGAACCCGAGTGGTTGCTGGAGTTCCGCCTGAAAGCGTACCGCCATTGGCTGACGCTGGAGATGCCTGCATGGGCGCATCTCCGTATTCCTGAAATAGACTATCAGGCTATCTCATACTATGCCGACCCTACCAAGAAGAAGGAAGGACCCAAGAGCATGGACGAGGTAGACCCGGAGCTGGTCAAGACATTCAATAAACTGGGCATTCCTCTGGAAGAGCAGATGGCACTTAGCGGTATGGCGGTGGATGCCGTGATGGACTCTGTATCCGTAAAGACTACCTTTAAGGAGACGCTTATGGAGAAAGGCATCATCTTCTGTTCGTTCAGCGAAGCAGTGCGCGAACATCCTGATTTGGTACAGAAGTACTTGGGCTCGGTGGTGGGCTATCGCGACAACTTCTTTGCTGCACTGAACTCTGCGGTGTTCTCCGACGGTTCTTTCGTCTATATCCCGAAAGGGGTACGTTGTCCGATGGAGTTGTCCACTTACTTCCGTATCAATGCCCGCAATACCGGACAGTTTGAAAGAACGTTGATTGTGGCGGATGATGATTCGTACGTTTCCTACCTGGAGGGATGTACGGCGCCGATGCGTGACGAAAACCAACTGCATGCCGCCATTGTGGAGATTGTGGTGCACGACCGTGCGGAAGTGAAGTACAGCACTGTCCAGAACTGGTATCCGGGTGATGCCGAAGGCAAAGGCGGCGTGTATAATTTCGTAACGAAACGCGGACACTGCAAAGGGGTAAATAGCAAACTGTCCTGGACGCAGGTGGAAACCGGTTCGGCCATTACCTGGAAATATCCGTCCTGCATCCTTTCGGGCGATAACTCTACGGCAGAGTTTTACAGCGTGGCGGTAACCAATAATTACCAGCAGGCAGATACCGGTACGAAGATGATTCATCTCGGAAAGAATACCCGCAGCACTATCGTCAGCAAGGGTATCTCCGCCGGACGGAGCGAAAACTCTTATCGCGGTCTGGTGCGCGTTGCCCAAAAAGCGGACAATGCCCGCAACTATAGCCAGTGCGACTCCTTGCTGCTGGGCGATAAGTGCGGTGCGCATACGTTCCCTTACATGGATATCCATAACGAGACGGCCATTGTAGAGCACGAGGCAACCACCAGCAAGATTAGCGAAGACCAGATATTCTATTGCAACCAGCGCGGTATCTCTACGGAAGATGCTGTAGGACTGATTGTGAACGGTTATGCAAAGGAGGTACTCAACAAGCTGCCTATGGAGTTTGCCGTAGAGGCTCAGAAATTGTTAGCTATTTCACTCGAGGGAAGCGTAGGATAGCTATTGGAATTCAAAATTCAAAATTAAATATCATGTTAGAGATAAAAGACCTGCACGCCAGCATCAATGGCAAAGAGATATTGAAAGGCATCAACCTCACGATCCGCGACGGTGAGGTGCATGCCCTGATGGGACAGAACGGAGCCGGAAAGAGTACACTGAGCAATGTGCTGGTGGGACATCCTGCATACGAGGTGACACGCGGTACGGTAACTTTCAACGGTAAGGACCTTTTGGCTATGAGTCCTGAAGACCGCGCTCATGAAGGTGTTTTCCTTTCGTTCCAGACACCGGTGGAGATACCGGGAGTTTCGATGGTGAACTTTATGCGTGCCGCTGTCAACGAACAGCGTAAATACCGTCATCTGCCCGCCCTGTCTGCCAGCGAATTCTTGAAACTGATGCGCGAGAAACGCGCCATTGTCGAACTGGACAACAAACTTGCCAACCGTAGCGTGAACGAAGGCTTCAGCGGCGGTGAGAAGAAACGTAACGAAATCTTCCAGATGGCTATGCTGGAACCTACTTTCGCCATTCTCGACGAAACGGATTCCGGGCTTGATGTAGATGCTTTGCGCATTGTAGCCGATGGCTTCAACAAACTGAAGACTCCCCAGACCAGCGCAATGGTCATCACCCACTACCAACGCCTGCTGGACTATCTGAAACCGGATACCGTCCATGTACTGCTTGGCGGACGCATCGTGAAGACGGGCGGTCCCGAACTGGCTAAGGAGATTGAAGCACGCGGCTTCGATTGGATTAAGAAAGAAGCGAGTGAATTATAAATTATGGATTATGAATTATGAATTATCCTGCAGCATGATGATGCGCAGCCCGTTCATAATTATAATTCAAAACTCATAATCAGATAACATGAGTGTAGAGCAACAATATATAGACCTTTTCTCCCAGACGGAGGCGATGATATGCCGCCATAGCGCCGAAGCGCTGAATGCTCCGCGTGCCGCTGCATTTGCCGACTTCGAGCGGCTTGGATTTCCTACCCGTAAGACGGAGAAATATAAATATACCGATGTCAGCAAGTTCTTTGAACCCGATTACGGACTGAACCTGAACCGGTTGGAGATTCCGGTTAATCCCTACGAAGTATTCAAGTGCGATGTGCCGAATATGAGCACCTCCCTTTACTTTGTTGTGAATGATGCTTTCTATAACAAGGCTTTGCCGAAATCGCATTTGCCTGAGGGCGTTATCTTCGGTAGCCTCAAGGAAATGGCGGAACAGCGTCCGGAGTTGGTGAAAAAGTACTACGGTAAGCTGGCAGATACTTCCAAAGATGGAGTGACGGCTTTCAATACAGCCTTTGCGCAGGATGGCGTATTGCTGTATGTTCCCAAGAACGTGGCGGTGGAGAAACCTATCCAGTTGGTGAACATTCTGCGCGGCGATGTCAACTTTATGGTGAACCGCCGTGTGCTTATCATTTTAGAAGAGGGTGCGCAAGCCCGTCTTCTGGCATGCGACCACGCCATGGACAGTGTGAATTTCCTTGCTACGCAAGTGGTAGAGGTATTCGTTGGGGAGAATGCCACTTTCGACTTCTATGAACTGGAGGAGACGCATACCAGTACGGTACGCATCAGCAGTTTGTATGTCAGACAAGAAGCTAACAGCAACGTTTTGCTGAACGGAATGACTTTGCATAACGGTACTACCCGCAACACAACCGAAGTTACGCTTGCCGGTGAAGGTGCTGAACTGAACCTTTGCGGGATGGCTGTTGCGGATAAGAACCAGCATGTGGACAACAATACCACCATAGACCATGCAGTGCCCAACTGTACCAGCAACGAACTCTTTAAGTATGTGCTCGACGACCAGTCTGTCGGTGCTTTTGCAGGCCTGGTACTGGTACGTCCGGGTGCGCAGCATACGAGTTCCCAGCAAACGAACCGTAATCTTTGCGCCACTCGCGAAGCGCATATGTATACCCAGCCGCAACTGGAGATTTATGCCGATGATGTGAAGTGCAGTCATGGTGCTACGGTAGGCCAGCTCGATGAAAGCGCCCTGTTCTATATGCAGCAGCGCGGCATCTCCGTGCATGAGGCACGTTTGCTGCTGATGTTCGCTTTTGTAAACGAGGTGATTGACACAATCCGTCTGGATGCCTTGAAAGACCGTCTGCACCTGCTGGTGGAAAAACGTTTCCGCGGTGAACTGAACAAATGCCGCGGGTGTGCAATATGTAAATAATGGAGAATTATGAATGAAGAATTGCCATGCGGGTACTGATGCTGCGCAGCTTATTCTTCATTCATAATTCATAATTTGAAAGATATGGACCTTCAAAAGATAAGAGCTGATTTTCCGATACTTTCCCGTGAGGTATATGGTAAGCCATTGGTTTACTTTGATAACGGTGCGACTACGCAGAAACCCCGTCAGGTGGTGGATGCCATTACGGATGAGTACTATTCGGTCAATGCCAATGTGCATCGCGGTGTGCATTTCCTTTCGCAGCAGGCTACGGAGTTGCACGAGGCATCTCGCGAGACGGTACGGAAGTTCATCCATGCCGGCAGTACGAATGAAATCATCTTTACCCGCGGCACGACGGAAAGTATCAATCTGTTTGTGTCCAGCTTCGGTGAAGAGTTTATGCAGGAGGGGGATGAGGTGATTCTCTCCGTCATGGAACATCACAGCAACATCGTTCCCTGGCAATTGCTGGCTGCCCAAAGAGGGATTGCCATTAAAGTTATCCCGATGAATGACAGAGGCGAACTTTTGTTGGACGAGTACAAACAGTTGTTTTCCGAACGTACGAAGATTGTCAGCGTAGCCCATGTATCCAATGTGCTGGGTACGGTGAATCCCGTAAAGGAGATGATACGCTATGCCCACGGGCAAGGCGTTCCCGTGCTTGTGGACGGAGCCCAGTCCATTCCGCATATGCCGGTGGATGTGCAGGATTTGGATGCGGATTTCTACGTTTTTTCCGGTCACAAGGTGTACGGCCCTACCGGTGTGGGTGTGCTTTACGGTAAAGAAGAATGGCTCGATAAGATGCCCCCCTATCAGGGTGGCGGCGAAATGATACAGCACGTATCGTTCGAACGGACTACCTTCAATGAACTTCCTTTCAAGTTCGAGGCGGGAACACCCGATTATATCGGTACGACAGGGCTTGCCAAAGCGTTGGATTACGTTTCTGCCATCGGCATGGAGAAGATTGCCGCCCATGAACATGAACTGACTACATATGCCATGACACGTTTGAAAGAGATTCCCGGTATGCGCATCTTCGGTGAGGCCGAAGAGAAAGGGAGTGTTATCTCTTTCCTCGTAGGCGATATTCACCATTTCGATATGGGCACTTTGCTCGACCGTTTGGGCATTGCCGTACGTACGGGGCATCACTGCGCACAACCGTTGATGCAGCGTCTCGGCATTGAAGGAACGGTGCGTGCTTCATTTGGCCTGTATAACACGAAAGAAGAGATAGATGTATTGGTAGCGGGTATAGAGCGTGTGAGCCGTATGTTTTGATGCTTGCCGGATGAAATTGCGTATTTAATTTTTTTTTTTTTGACTATTGCTGCAACTTTTCTTCCTCTTTATGCGTCTGATAAGTTGCAGATAACTTAAAAATAAAGATTATGTTAATAACAACGACTTCAGTGATTGAGGGTGCAAAGATAACCCGTTATTATGGCATCGTATCCGGCGAAACAATTATCGGTGCCAATGTATTCCGTGACTTTTTTGCCAGTATCCGCGATGTGGTAGGCGGACGCAGCGGTTCGTACGAGGAAGTGCTTCGTGAGGCTAAAGATACGGCGCTTCGCGAGATGCAGGAACAAGCCCGTTTGTTGGGCGCTAATGCAGTGATTGGCGTTGACCTTGATTACGAAACGGTAGGCGGCAGCGGCAGTATGCTGATGGTGACTGCTTGCGGTACGGCTGTGACGGTAGAATAAAGAGAGTGCGGCAAAATAAAAAACGCTTGCGGTTTATTTCTTTCAGGCGCGGAATTACACAGGATTTCACGGAAAAGAATAAAGTTAATCCGTGAAATCCTGTGTAATTCCGTGCCTGAAGGAAATCATTAAGTACGTTCTGATATATTCTTTTGTTTTTCCAGTCTTTGGCATAAATTCGGTTAATCGTTTGCTTATTTCATTTCAAATCAATACTTTTAAGCTTTCGTTCAACCTTTTAATACGATTTATGCTATGGATCAATTGCTTTTCTGGCTGGTACCGGCCGCTTCCGTTCTGGCGCTTTGCTTTGCCTGGTATTTCCATCGTCAGATGATGAAAGAGAGTGAGGGAACTCCTCAAATGGTTAAGATTGCCGCTGCTGTGCGCAAAGGCGCCATGTCCTATCTCCGTCAGCAATATAAGATTGTGGGATGGGTGTTTCTGGGACTGGTGATTCTCTTCTCGATTATGGCTTACGGCTTCGGAGTGCAGAACTCCTGGGTTCCGATAGCTTTCCTCACAGGCGGATTCTTCTCCGGCCTTTCCGGATTTCTCGGTATGAAGACGGCCACGTATGCCTCGGCGCGTACGGCAAACGCCGCCCGTAACTCATTGAATGCGGGTTTGCGTATCGCTTTCCGCAGCGGTGCGGTAATGGGGCTGGTTGTAGTGGGGCTTGGCCTGCTCGATATTTCCTTCTGGTATCTGCTACTCAATGCGGTTATCCCTGTGGATGTGATGACACCCACTCATAAACTTTGTATTATCACCACTACGATGCTGACGTTCGGTATGGGAGCTTCCACACAGGCGTTGTTTGCACGCGTGGGCGGTGGTATCTATACGAAAGCCGCCGATGTAGGCGCCGACCTTGTGGGCAAAGTGGAAGCCGGCATCCCTGAAGACGATCCCCGCAATCCCGCAACCATTGCCGACAATGTAGGCGATAACGTGGGCGACGTTGCCGGTATGGGGGCCGACCTTTACGAGAGTTATTGCGGCTCCATTCTTGCTACGGCGGCTCTTGGCGCAGCCGCTTTTATCCATTCGGGGGATACGCTGATGCAGTTCAAAGCCGTCATTGCCCCGATGCTGATTGCCGCTGTGGGGATTATCCTTTCTATTATAGGCATCTTCTCCGTGCGTACCAAAGAGAATGCCGGGATGAAAGACCTGCTGAACTCCCTTGCTTTCGGTACGAACCTGAGTTCGGTGCTGATAGTCGTTGCCACTTTCCTTATCCTTTGGCTGTTGAAGCTGGACAACTGGGTGTGGATATCCTGCTCGGTGGTTGTGGGGCTGGTGGTAGGCATCGTTATCGGTCGTTCCACGGAATACTATACTTCCCAATCCTACCGTCCTACCCGGAAACTGAGTGAGAGCGGCAAGACGGGGCCGGCTACTGTCATTATCTCGGGTATCGGTCTGGGTATGCTCTCTACTGCCATTCCGGTAATTGCCGTAGTGGTAGGCATCATTGCTTCCTATCTTTTTGCTTCCGGTTTCGACTTTGCCAATGTAGGTCTGGGACTTTACGGCATCGGTATCGCTGCCGTAGGCATGCTTTCCACGTTGGGCATTACACTGGCCACGGACGCTTACGGTCCTATCGCCGACAATGCCGGCGGCAATGCGGAAATGTCCGGTCTGGGCGAGGAGGTGCGTAAGCGTACCGATGCGCTCGATTCTTTGGGCAATACGACAGCCGCTACGGGTAAGGGCTTTGCCATCGGTTCGGCTGCATTGACGGGACTTGCCCTGCTTGCATCCTACATCGAGGAAATCCGTATCGGTCTGACCCGTCTGGGCACTACCGACATCTTTGTGGGCGGTGAAGCGGTGTCCGTACAAGATGCCACTTTCTTTGATTTCATGCACCACTACGATGTAACGTTGATGAATCCCAAAGTTTTTTCGGGCATGTTCCTCGGTTCGATGATGGCTTTCCTGTTCTGCGGACTGACGATGAATGCCGTAGGTCGTGCCGCTGCCCATATGGTGGATGAAGTACGCCGCCAGTTTCGCGAGATAAAGGGTATCCTTACAGGTGAGGCCGAACCCGATTATGAACGTTGTGTAGCCATCTCCACGAAAGGCGCGCAACGCGAAATGGTAGTTCCCTCGCTGATAGCAATCATTGCTCCCATTCTGACCGGACTTGTCTTCGGTGTTCCCGGTGTGTTGGGACTGCTTATCGGCGGACTTAGCAGCGGATTCGTACTTGCTATCTTTATGGCGAATGCCGGCGGTGCGTGGGACAATGCCAAGAAGTATGTCGAGGAAGGCAATTTCGGCGGCAAAGGCAGCGAAGTGCATAAAGCCACGGTTGTAGGCGATACGGTAGGTGATCCGTTTAAGGATACTTCCGGTCCGAGCCTTAATATCCTTATCAAACTGATGAGCATGGTGGCCATTGTTATGGCGGGGCTGACTGTGGCTTGGAGCCTGTTCTAAACATAAGCGATTCGTTCCGTAAGACGAAATCATTCATCCCGTGAGACGGATTTATTCATCTCACGGGATGATTTTTGCCGTTTCGCGAGACGAATATATTTGTCTCATGGGATGGATTTATCACAATAATATCCTAATTTCTACGTTCGAAGCAGCGCTTTGTCTGTAATCACCTATATCGAACAGAACAAGGTCACCAGAAACGGCACGCTGAAATCCACAACAAATCCGTGAAATATGGAGACTACGACAAACTGCTGTCCTGCGGTACGGGTGATTATCGGGAGTGTGGTATCCATCGTTGTGGCGCCGCCGGCAGAGATGGGAGCCAGGTTGCCAAACCAGCGTACCAGTAACGGTGCTGCCAGCAGGGTAAGTATCTCGCGGCTGATATTGGCGAGTAGGGCGATAGTTCCGAGTTCGGCTCCTTTGTATTCGGTAATGAAGATACTGGAGAGTGAATAATATCCGAATCCCGAACCTACGGCCAGGCAATCGGTCAGGGAACGGTGCGTCAGGATGAGGCTGACCGCTGCAGAGCCTGCCAGTGTGCCCAGTATCGTCATAATGGGCAGAAATACCAGCCGGGGATTGAGCGAACGGAAATTCTTCAATGTCTGCGGGTCGTTACCCACACTCAATCCTACACTGAACATCAGGGCGCAAAGTGCATAGAAGCTGACCTTGCTATCCATGACTGCATCAACGGGTATCAGGTGGAAAATTCCGCAAAGCGTACCCAAAACAAAGAAACCGATTATAATAAGGCTGCCTTTCATGCCGTTTTTCCTTTCTTCCTATATAAAGCTTTCCACAGCGCCCAGGCAGCAATGACACTGCCCAACGTACTGCCCAAGGTCAGTATCACGGCTTCGATGCCTATGGTGTGCAATCCTTTGATGATTTGCTCGTTGCCGCCAACTTCAATGCCGAGGATGAACAGCAGCGCCCAGATTAATACCGTGATGACAGTATGAATCTTATGTAAACTTCTTTTCCGTAAGAGATAGCCCAGCAACATTCCGGTGAGCATCAGTCCGATAATCGTAAACATCTCTGTTGTATTTTAATTTGCCGGCAAAGATAGTCATATTTATTCTCTTTAAAAATCCGGTTTACTTATGAAAAGGTTTATCTTTGCGCATTCTAATGTAGTGATGTATGCTGTTACCTTATTTAAATAAAGAACTGATAGAAGCGGGATGTGACGAAGCGGGGCGCGGCTGCCTTGCCGGTGCTGTCTATGCCGCAGCCGTTATTCTTCCCAAAGATTTCAAGAACGAACTGCTGAACGATTCCAAGCAACTGACCGAAAAACAGCGGTATGCCCTGCGCGAAGTCATTGAGAAAGAAGCGTTGGCATGGGCGGTGGGGATTGTTTCTCCCGGGGAAATAGATAAGATAAATATCCTCAATGCTTCTTTTCTTGCCATGCACCGTGCTGTTGACCGGTTGCAGCTACGTCCGCAACATTTGCTTATCGACGGCAATCGTTTCAAGAAATATCGGGACATTCCGCATACCACCGTTGTGAAAGGCGACGGCAAATACCTTTCCATTGCAGCTGCTTCCATTCTTGCCAAGACCTATCGCGACGATTATATGAACCGGCTGCACGAAGAGTTCCCTTATTACGACTGGAATCATAATAAGGGATATCCCACAAAGAAGCACCGTGCGGCTATTGCCGAACGGGGAACCACTCCTTATCACCGCATGACGTTCAATTTGCTGGGTGGCGGGCAGTTGGAGCTTCCTTTCCTATAATCTTTGTTCCAATAAGTCTATCCGTTTGGATAGCAGGTCGATGATTCTGGTGTTGGCCTTGATGAGTTCACGGAGGTCATTCAGGTCATATGCGCTGTCATTGTTGCTGTTGTTTTTGCAACTGTTGTCTGTATTCGGATTCATGCTTTTGTCTATGTGGCTGAATAGACTTAACGCAGAGATACCCAGTACCTTTGCGATTTTGTCTAATCTTGTCAGTGTTAAATCCGTTTCACCATATTCAATTTTACAGTAGGCACTTGTAGAAAGATTTAGTTTTTCGCTCATTTGTTCTTGTGTCAGGTTCTTCTCCAAGCGTAGCAGCTGCAGTTGTTGTCCTGCGATTTTCTTTAGTTTTGTGTTCATTCTGATAGTATTTTGGTTAATAGTAGGTGTTTATTGGGTAAATATAATAAAATTAGTGTACATACGCAATATTAAAATGCGCTTATCTTTGTTAACGAAAAAAAAAGTTATCTGAGACGGATTGATAAGATGTGATATCATGATTAAGCAGATTGGAAACTGACTGTGAAGCGTATTTTCAGATTTAGTAAAAAGCTGTTCACAACTATCAATATTTTTTAGGCGAAAAGGGAGATTTACACATTTATTATAAACCCTGGAGCAGAAGTACTATTTCTGTTTCACATTAAAAATTACAGGTTATGAAGAAATATTTATTGGTTTTATTGGGTCTGCTTGTTTTGACTACCACTACTTACTCTCAGGAATTAACGGAGAAAGAGAAAGCAAGACAAGAAAAAGAAGCACGAAAACAAGCAAAAGAGAATGCCAAGAAAGAAGCTAAATTGAAGAAAGCAGCCAAGAAGGATGCTAAAATAGCTGATTTGCGTGCAGATTATGAAGAATTTTTGGCAGAGTGGGAGCCTATCGAAGCCAATATAGGCATTGCGGAAGTTGATACATTTTTTATACACACGAATGAATTGTTTGCTTTGCTGCAACGGGTAGAAGAGAATACTGCTTTTATAGAGATGGTTCCCGAACCTTATTTTGACGAAGAAATGGGAGTGACGGATACAATTTGGAATGCCAAAAACAAGAATACAAACGAACCCATTGCCAAGAATGATGCGCTGAAAGTATATAGTATCGCTACTCTGAATCTTACAGAGGCTGCTGCCCGCGGAGTCTCCCTTACTGCTGAAAGCGTATCGGCACTGGCATCTCTGACTTCGGACCCATTGAAAGCATTGACAATCGGAAAGAAAGTGAAACAGGCAACAAAAGCTATTAAGATGTCTGTAAATGTAATTCCATTGATTCAGCGTAATATCAAAGAGAACACGGAGAAACTGAAGTATAAGAAAGCCAACGAGGGGCAGGAAGTGAAAGAAGAATAGTTGTAAACAAGGGACAGCACGATGAAAAAGATATATTTATTGTTTGTAATGCTTACTCTTGCTTTGGGTGTTTTTGCCCAAAGTAAGGGTAAGAACGCAATGACCTTACGTCTTGTAGATATAAAGGTTACGGACGGCACTTTGGTGAATATTGCCAAAGAGCAGGAGGCCAAAGGTAATACCAAACCTATGGATATGATTCGTATCTATGAGGGGAATGTACGTGCCAAGCTGGATGAAGTGGCAAAGGCGAGCGGGCGTTTTGAGATATCCGATGAAAACGCATTGGAAGCCCTCACACGGGATGCAGAGGCCAGTCTGTTTATGAAGATGTCCAGAGCGGAAAAGATAGAGTACGTATCCTCCAAGCAGAATGACTATACGCTTTCCTGTGATATAAACAGTTGCCAGTTCACCCGCAGGGCAGGTGGAGCAGGTTATTCCTGTGTACTTCGCCTGAAAGTAAGCATCAGTGATGCGCGCGATTCTACGGCGGCAGCATTGATTTCGCGTGAGTTTATCAGCGATATCAAGAAAACCGCTATCCGTCCCAACCGGGACGCTGCTTGTCAGGAAGCTCTGGCTACTTTAACGGAGCCTTTGACGGACTTCTTTTTAAATAATATCCCGGTATACGGGCTTCTCGGCTACGAAGGAGATGAATATGTCATTACCTGCGGCGAGAGCCTGAATATAAGAAAAGGAGATCAGTTCCAGGTTTCTTTGATAAAATATAGTGGCGGGGAGCGTCAGAGCGAAGTGGTTGGTGCTGTAAAGGTACAAGACTTGCGCGCTTCTACATCTGCGGTTTCTTTCACCGAGGGTAAAGACCGTATAATAGAATTGATACCTACATTGGATGCCAACAGTTTCCTGCAATGTAGACTGTTACTTTTAAAATCCCGTTGATATATGAAGAAGATATTGATTTTTTCTTTTTTCTGTTTACTGTGCTTCACGACTTCTTTTGCCCAAAAGGTAAAACCGGTGAATTATGGTGGATCGGTTAATTTAATGGAAGTAAGGGGACGTGGAGGAGATGCCGTCGTGGTACTCCGTACGTTGGGATATGGCAAGAACGATGCTTTGGCGCAGGAAGATGCGGAAGTGCGTGTGATCCGTGCTTTGCTTTATTCGGGTTTTTCCAAGGATTATCCGGCTGTGATTTCGATGACGGAGTCGGAGGCGGAAGCGAAGAGCCAGGGCAAGTTGCTTGCTTTTTTTGAGAACAAGGAGTATAAGGATTGTATAAGTTCGGTGAAGCCCATGGGAAAACTGGACAAAGTGAAAGGTGAGAAAGTAAAGAAAAAGCCTTTTGATATTGCAGTCAACTATTATGTTTTGAAGAATAAGATAGCGAATATGAACTTCGATTCGTTCGGTTTTTGATTAATATAGATGATTATGAGAATAGTTGTTTCTTTTTTAAGTCTGTTCCTACCTCTTTATCTGTTAGCCCAAAACGGTCAGGCGAGACAGCCGAATGTAATGGTGGTTCCGTTTGTAGAACCCGGAGAAGGAGAGAACGACCGGATAAAAGATGCGGTTCTGAATGATGAAGCTGTGCCGTTGGCTCTTTCCAAGATAAAGGAAGAGTTTAATTTGCGTAATTTCAAGACGATTGACTTTATGACGGAGTTCCAGCGGGTACAAAACCGTGCTTATGCGGCCTCTGCATTGAATGCCAAATCTACCGGATTGCAGGCGTATGTGGATGGCGCACGGGCGGATATATATGTGACGGTGAAAATTTCCAAAGAAGATTTCGCCGGAGGAGCTTCCAATGTCACTCTTTTGATGGAGGCTAAAGAGCGTGAGACCGGTTTTTCGTTGGCAAACGCCAGTATTGTGAGCGACCGTTTCCGTGCGTCTAAAAAAGAGCTGACCGAATATGCCTTGGAAGGCATCTCTGAGAATTTCTTCAACCAGTTGAAACAGGCATTCCGTGATATGGTAACCAATGGCCGGGAAGTGAACATAACCCTCAATGTCGATGAAAACTGCGACTTTGATATGGAAAACGATGTTGTCGGCACAAGAGATATGACGTTGAGTGATGAACTTGACGAGTGGGTGCTTGAAAATGCTTTCAAAGGCAACGGTGAAGTCCGTTCGGGAGGCAACGGCCTGAATGTCTATATGCGTGTGCCGGTATATGACCCTGATACGGGAAGACCGCGTTCCATAAAGTCGGAAACGGGCAAGCTGAGAAGGTTTGCATCAGGATTGTTGAAAGACAAAGGCTATACGGTTAGCGAGAAAGCCGCTTCCGGACAATACATACAGCTTTTAATTCAGAATTCCAGGGAATAACATTGGACTGGGTGTCCGGCAGGTATTTTATGGATAAGATACACAGCCGGACATCTGTCTTTTAATAATTATGATATGAAGAAATTCTTATTTCTATTGATTGCAGGATTTTGTACCGTTCAGCTTTCGGGACAGACAATCAACTTCTCCGTACAACCGTTGTCCGGGGAAAGCGAGTTGTCCGCAGCATCGCAAGAAATGCTTCAAAACAAGTTGAGACAAATTATCACCCGAAACAGTGCGGGAGCGGCAAACGACTATAATGTCTTTGTCATAGAACCGGTGATAACGGTTTTAGACAAGCAGTCCACTTCGGGATTGATGCGTAATACCACGCTTGTAAAGGGAGAATTGACGCTGGTTGCCAAGAACAGGATAGACGGCAGCATGTATCACAGTGCCGTTGTGTCCGTGTCCGGGCAGGCTGCAGAAGGCGCCGACCCCTATAAAGCCATGATTTCTGCTCTGCGTACAACCGATCCGGTTTACACCCGTTTTATCCGTATTGCCCGGCAGAAGATACAGGATTATTATGCCGCTAATTGTGCTACTATTCTTCAGAAAGCACAAAGCCTTTACAATTTGAAGAAATACCCGGAGGCATTGAGTTATCTTTCTGCCGTGTCGGAGAGTGTGCCTTGTTATGAGCAGGCTTCCGTGCTCCAGACGGAGTTGGCGCAGTATGTGCCCGATGTACAGCCGGATACGGTGATTATACAGAAAGTGATAGAGAAACCTGTTGAAGTGGAGAAAATAGTGGAGGTTGAAAAGATAGTGGAAAAGCCGGTTGTGGTTGAGAAGGTAGTCGAGAAACCTGTGATTGTTGAGAAAGTGGTTGAAAAGCCCGTTGCGCAGGAAACTCCGGCAGCCCGCTGCGAAATTACCCTTTCCACAAACAGGTTGCAGTTCAAGGTTTTGAAGTGCACAGGTAATGCTACCCAGCAGCGTATCACGATTTTGGCGGAAATGACCAATGTGGACACAGGCCGTAATACGGATGAGTTCTTGCGATTTACTTCCGCCTTTACGGACAGTGGTACGGAATGCAAGAACTTCGAGATACAGAACGGGGCATGGATGAAGATGCCGCCCCGTGTAACGGTACGGCGGGAGTTTTATGTAACGAACGTATTCGACAGATTCTCCCTTTTTTCTTATATAGAGTTGTTGGTAGCGGATACAAAAGTATATATTCGTAACCTGCCGGTTCAATGGCAATAAAAAGATAAAAAGCGTATGAAACGATTGATATGGATGATTTTCATCACATTGCTGGCTGCGGGTGTTGCAGCCCAGACCAAAGTGGTGGAAAGGAGTGCAAAGAAAGTTCCGGGCTGGCTGAATACGGCGGTGGAAGATTATCTGGTAGTGTCGGTTACGGCCGGTTCGTTGGCAGAGGGGCAGACGAAAGCGTTGACCGAGATAACCGAACGTATCATTCAGTCGGTAGCCAGCAATGTAACGGTGTCCAAGAAGAATACTCTTTCGGAAGTCAATGTGAATGGAAACATAGAATCTTCGGATGCTTTTACGCAGATATCCAGGATAAAGTCTGCCAATCTTCCTTTTCTGAAAGGGATTTCCCTTTCCAATGTCGAAGAAATCTATTGGGAGAAAGTCCAGGACAAAGCTACGAAAAAAGAACATTATAATTATTCGGTAAAGTATCCTTTTTCGCGTTTGGAGCAAAGGAAACTGACTGCGGAATTTGAAGCGTTGGATGCCGGACAGGTGGCCCGGTATGAAGCATTGGAGCAGAAGATAGGGGCAATCGAATCTGCCGATGAGATAAGCCGTGCCATAACGGAACTGAATACCTTGTCCGAGTATTTCTTCGATGATGTACGTTTGAGCCGGGTAAAGGGGCTGACTGCCCGTTACAGGCAGTTGTACGATGCGCTTACACTGACGGGCACTTTCCTTGAAAGCGGAAAGTATCAGTGTCAGCTTCTGTTGGATGGTAATCCTATAAAAGTGGCGGCCAAACCCAAAGTTACGTCCAACTGCGCCGGTCAAATCAGCGTCCGTCCTGCCGACGGAATGTTCCTCATTACGTACAGTGCGGAAGACTGTCTGCCGGAAGAAGAGAACTTCCTGAACATTTCACTGACAGTCGGCGGCAAGCGTTTGCAGCATAAAGCTTTCCTGAACGAGGCAGGAACGGGAAGCATGGCTTTCTCCGTCGTACCGGAAGGGAAACTGGTGCTGACGGCCGATTCCGTGGCGGACAGAAAGATATTCAATATCAATATCCGCCTGACATTGAACAACAGGGGCGGTACTCCTTTCGGGTTGAAGGCGCTGGAACTTCATGTTCCTGAAATATCCGCTCCTATTATATTCGATGATATAGATGGCGTTTATAAAACCAAAGGCATCATACAGATAAAGGCATTGGCAGAGGGTGAATTTACGGTCGGAGAGAAAAAGAAGTCGCTTTTCTCCTTTGTGCAGGGTGCCATAACATTCGTCAATCCGCAAACGGGTGCCGTAGAGCGCTCCCAGTTGTCTTTACCTTATGTCACAAACTGGGAATGAGTATATTATTAACAATTAAAAAGAAATGATTATGAAAAGAAGTTTTGCGTTTTTTGCGCTTGTCTGCGCTATATTGTTCGGTTGTACGGCAACTGCCGGTGCACAGTCCAAAGCTCTGAAAAAGGATGTCAAGAAAAGGGTGAAAGAGTTGACCAAAGAGGGATGGAAGCCATTGGCAAGTTCTTCTACGCTGGAGTATGCTTTTTCCAAGTACCGCACGTATTTGGAGGAAGATCCGGAAAACCGCATCGAGCTGGTAGGTATTGCCATCGGCAAGAATGTAAAAATAGGCAGAGAGAATGCCATAATGAACGGCATTACCAGTTATGCTTCCAGAGCCAAAGCACAGGTTGTAGGCAAGATGAAAGGGTTGATGTCTTCCGAGGCGTCTTCTACTCCGGAAGAGGAGATTGACAAGTTCGGCGCGGCTTATGAATCGGGTGTCAATACAAAGATTGCCGGTCTTGTGAAGCAGCACCTTGTATTGGTGAAAGAAAACAAGGACGGCAGCAAGGAATTCAATGTATATATGTCTATCGATGAGGCCAAAGCAAAGAAAGCCAGGGAAGAGGCTGCGTTGGCGGCAAAAAAACAGGCGGCTTTGGGCGTACTCTCCCAGCAAGTGGAGGAGTTTATCGGCGAACCGGTAGAGGCTGAGTAATCTATATGGACTTATAAAGGTTGTTCCTGTGGCACAGTGCTCCGGGTGCAACCTTTTTCGGTTATTTAAAACGATGCGACCATGAAGAAAACAATATCTTTTATTGCAGGGCTTTTATTGGCTCTTACGGGAATGGCTCAGGAGAACAAGGGCGGCATATCCGGTTTTATGAAAGAGGAGCTGGAAGACTTCGATAAATTTATGGATGATGCCGATAAAGACTTCATCAACTTCATGCGTGAGCCCTGGAAGGAGTTTGAAGCAGAGAAGCCGGTTTTGAAGCGGGTGAAGCCCGAACCGGTGAAGCCGGTTGTATACGATGAAAAGACTGCGCCGAAGAGTGAAAAGCCGGTTTGCCTGACGATTGAGGAAATACTCGATATGACAACTTCGGAAGGGAAACAGAAGCCGGTAGTACAGCTTAATGAGGTGGACAGAATTGTCTTTGACAAACCTGAAGTGATAGTTCGGAAGAAGAAAGACCCGAAAGTTATCATTATCGAAGAGAAACCTGCGGACAAGCCGGCGGTGCAGCCGGAAAAGAAACCGGTGGTCGAGGTCGTCGAGGCCGAACCGGAAGCAGAACGTACTCCTGTTGTTGAAGCAGACCGACGTCCGGAGCCGGCGGCAGAACCCCGGTTACCGGTCTCCTCAACTCCAACGTCCCCATTGTACAGGGGCGAATCGGGACGCAGCAAGGTAATGTATGGCGGTCTGGCTTTTTATTTGAATAACAGCCTGAACCGTAAATGCAGCCTGAACGGACTTAATGAGAATGCCATTGCAGATGCCTACGAGGCTTTATGCAACTCCGATTACAAGCCGTTATTGGCAGATTGTGCGCAGATACGGAAAGATTTGCGGCTGAACGATTGGGGAGTTTTTACATTGGTGAGGCAGGTAGCCGATACTTATTGCGGCACGGCCAATGAAAGCATTGTAATGCAACAGTTCCTACTCAATGAAATGGGTTACAAGGCACGCATGGCAAGAAAAGCCACGGAAGATAAAATGATGTTGTTCGTTGCTACGGATTGTTCTATCTATGCGCATCCTTATATAACCTTAAACGGTCAGAACTACTATAATCTCAGCGGCAATAATGAACAATGCCAGTTTTACATGTGTCAGAAAGACTCTCCCAAGGCAAAGAACAGTGTAGGAATGCAATTGAAAGAGGCCCCGTTGTTTCCGGGTACAGTCGTCAGTTCCACTCACCAGGCAAAGGGAAGCGCTGCCAGGGTAACGGTGGATGTTCCGAAAGCTTTGATGGATTTCTATAAAGATTATCCCCAGTGCGATTACAGCGTCTACTTCAATGCTCCGGTCAATGCTGCCATGGAAAACCGGATATTATCTTCATTGGCTCCTTTGGTGCAGGGGCGGAATGAGGCGGATGCGGCAAACATTCTGATAAATTTCGTGCAGACCGCTTTCCAATATCAGACAGACGGCCAACAGTTCGGATACGAGAAGCCGTTCTTTGTCGAAGAACTGTTCTACTATCCCTATTCCGATTGCGAGGACCGTGCGATGCTGTTCTCTTATCTGGTGCGGAAACTCTTGGGGCTTGATGTCGTATTGCTGGATTACCCGGAACACATTGCCACTGCTGTCCGCTTCAATGGCAATGTTTCCGGTGATTATCTCATGGTGAACGGCCGGAAATATATAGTTTGCGATCCTACCTATATCGGTGCTTCTATCGGTATGACGATGCCCAGGTATAAAACGGTGTCTGCAAAGGTGTTGAAATACTGATGTCTGTAGCCTACACGTATTTTCAGAACCATTTGATCTTTCTGAACCATATAAAGGTCACGGCCGATAATATTGCGGACAGCAGCACAATGAACACAAACGCATGTGGAAATCCTTCCAGGTGTATATCCACGTTCATACCGTAGAAACTGGCTATCAACGTAGGTATCATCAGGGTAATGGAAAGGCTTGTCATGCGTTTCATGATAGCATTCACGTTGTTGGAAATAATGGAAGCGAAAGCGTCCATTGTCCCTGTAAGGATGTCGCTGTAGATGTTTACCGTGTTGTACGCCTGTTTCAGTTCGATAACAACATCCTCCAGCAGTTCCAAATCAAGATAGTCCGTGTCTTGGAAGATGTTTTTCAACCGTCCTATCATGACTTCGTTGCCGCGGATGGAAGTGTTGAAGTATACCAGCGTCTTTTGCAGTTTCATCAGCTGGAGAAGGTCTTCGTTGCGGATGCTCTTTTCCAGTTCCTTTTCGGCGGTGGCCACATCGTTATTGATTTGTTTCAGATATTTCAGGAACCATACGGCGGAGGAGTATATGATTCGTAAAATCAGTGTCAGCTTATTGTTGACAACAATCCCTTTGCGGCGGGTATGCTGTATGAAGTCCGGTATCAGTTCGGTGTGATGATAACATACGGAAACGATGATATCGTTGTTTGTAATGATGCCGATGGGCACAGTGATAAACGGGATGCCGTGCTGGTTGCTCTGCATCGGAATGCGCAGAATGGTCAGCAGCCAGTTGCCTTCGGTCTCCGTGCGCGGACGTTCGTCCGTATCGGCTATGTCTTCAAGGAATGATTCGGGAACTTTCAGTTCTTGGGTAAGGAATTGGAAATCGTTGTCGTCCGGGCACTCCACGTTTACCCAGCAGTTAGGTTTCCATTCGGCTTTTTCTACGAAGCCGTTTTCGCTGTAGAGATACTTTCTCATTGTTTTGCCTCCTTTCTTTAGTCCGAACAGAGGCATTGCGACCAACGTCTCCGCTCGCTTTAATTGTAAACACTATTGCACGTTCGTGGGTTTGAATCGTCCATAATTTCAGTTGATTTTATTTAAAAGCCATGCAAAAGTATGAAAATCATATTGGATTTCATGCGTTGGCATGGCTTTTTTAGGATTTCTTGTTGTTTATGGAAAGCGCTCCTTTGTGCAAATGTTATTTTTACTTTCCGAATGACATAGTTTGGCTGCTATTTTGTACCTTTGCAATTGGAAAAACGGATTGTAAATCAATTCCCTTCTTCCATATAAGTAGAGATTGTACAATTAAAAAACTAATAATTATGAGCAAGAAAGCCCTTTTAATGATTCTTGATGGCTGGGGTATCGGCGATCAAGGTAAAGATGATGTGATTTTCAATACGCCTACTCCCTATTGGGACAGCCTGTTGGCCACTTATCCGCACTCGGAGTTGCAGGCAAGCGGCGAGAATGTCGGTTTGCCCGACGGACAGATGGGTAACTCGGAAGTAGGTCACCTCAATATCGGTGCAGGGCGCATCGTATACCAGGACTTGGTAAAGATTAACCGTGCTTGTGCCGACGGCAGCATCCTGAAGAACAAGGAAATCGTTTCCGCTTTCTCTTACGCGAAGGAGCACGGTAAGAACATCCATTTTATGGGACTCACCAGCAATGGCGGTGTGCACAGTTCTTTCGACCATCTGTTCAAGCTTTGCGATATTTCAAAGGAATACGGCATCGAGAATACATTTATCCACTGCTTTATGGACGGTCGCGACACCGACCCGAAGAGCGGTAAAGGTTTCATCGAGCAGTTGACGGCACATTGCGAAAAGTCAGCCGGTAAGATTGCTTCCATCGTAGGCCGTTTCTATGCCATGGACCGCGACAAACGTTGGGAACGTGTGAAAGTGGCTTATGACCTGTTGGTAAACGGAGAAGGTAAGGTTGCTTCCGACATGGTCCAGGCCATGCAGGAGTCTTACGATGAGGGCGTAACCGATGAGTTCATCAAACCGATTGTAAACGCGAACTTCGACGGTACTATCAAGGAAGGTGACGTAGTTATCTTCTTCAACTATCGTAACGACCGTGCCAAGGAACTGACTATCGTGCTTACTCAGCAGGATATGCCCGAGCAGGGAATGCACACTATTCCCGGTTTGCAGTATTATTGCATGACTCCGTACGATGCTTCCTTCAAGGGTGTGCACATTCTTTTCGATAAGGAAAACGTACAGAATACCTTGGGCGAATACCTGGCAGCCAACGGCAAGACCCAGCTCCATATTGCCGAAACGGAGAAGTACGCCCACGTGACATTCTTCTTCAACGGCGGTCGCGAAACTCCGTACGATGCGGAAGAACGTATCCTTGTTCCGTCTCCGAAGGTGGCTACGTATGACCTGAAACCGGAAATGAGCGCTTACGAAGTAAAAGATAAACTGGTTGAGGCCATCAATACCAAGAAGTTCGATTTCATCGTAGTGAATTATGCGAACGGCGATATGGTGGGTCACACCGGTATTTACGAAGCCATTGAGAAAGCCGTAAAAGCTATCGACGAATGCGTGAAAGATACGGTGGAAGCTGCCAAAGCCAACAATTACGAGGTAATCATCATTGCCGACCACGGTAATGCCGACCATGCCCTGAACGAGGACGGTACGCCGAATACGGCCCACTCTTTGAATCCCGTTCCGTTTGTTTATGTCACGGCCAATAAGAATGCTAAGGTAGAGAACGGTGTATTGGCGGATGTAGCTCCTTCCATCCTGCATATTCTGGGTATGAAGCAACCTGCTGAAATGACTGGTAAAGACTTGATTATAAGTTGATAATTGAGAATTAAAAATTAAGAAATGATAGCAAGGGATAATGTTATCCATGCTAAGTCGTATGCGTTTGCTATTCGAATAGTAAACGCATACAAGTTTTTAGCGGATTCTCAGAAAGAATTCATATTGTCTTAGAAGAAGCGGATGAAACAATCTTTAAACAGGTGAACATTTATTTTTTAATGCTCAATTTTTAATTTTCAATTTACTAATGTTACAGATAGATGATGTTGTAGTTTCTTTTGATGTACTGCGCGAGAAGTTCCTTTGCAATCTGGATGCTTGCAAAGGAGAATGTTGCATTGAAGGGGATGCCGGTGCTCCGGTGGAATTTGAGGAGGTAGAGAAACTGGAAGAGGTACTGCCTGTGATTTGGGATGAACTTTCTCCGGAAGCGCGTGCCGTGATAGATGCACAAGGAGTGGTGTACACGGATGAAGAGGGCGATTTGGTAACGTCTATCGTTAATAACAAGGACTGTGTATTTACTTGCTATGACGGGAAAGGCTGTTGCTATTGTGCCATAGAAAAAGCGTATAGAGAAGGTAAGACGGACTTTTACAAACCCGTTTCCTGCCATCTTTATCCTATCCGCATAGGCGATTACGGGCCTTATAAGGCGGTGAACTATCACCGTTGGGATGTTTGTAAGGCGGCTGTCCTGTTGGGGCGGAAAGAGGATGTGCCGATATATAAGTTCTTAAAGGAACCTTTGATACGTAAATTCGGTGAAGATTGGTATGCCGAGCTGGAACTGGCTGCCGAGGAGATGAAGAAGCAGGGAATGATATAAGAAAAGCTCCGGTCAACAGGTGTTTCCTGTCCGTCCGGAGCTTCTTCGTTGTAAGATGTGAGGTTGGTAAATAAAAAATTGAGGATTGAGAATTAAGAATTAAAATGATAGCATGTCTATTTTTCCATTCTTAATTCTCAATTTTTAATTTCCTGATTATGCATCGATATTTGCATAGGTTGCGTTCTTTTCGATGAAATCGCGGCGCGGGCCTACGTCTTCACCCATCAGCATGGAGAAGGTATAGTCGGCTTCGGCTGCATTCTCAAGATGTACTTGCTTCAGCATACGGTTTTCCGGATTCATGGTTGTCTCCCACAATTGTTCCGGATTCATTTCACCCAAACCTTTGTAGCGCTGGGTGTGGACTGCATTTTCCGAACCGCCGCCGTAAGTATCGATAAACTTCTGGCGCTGTTGGTCTGTCCAGCAGTACTCTTTCACCTTGCCTTTGGTGCAGAGATAGAGCGGGGGAGTGGCAATGTACAGATACCCTTGCTGTATCACCTGCGGGAAATAGCGGAAGAAGAGCGTCATGATCAGCGTGTCGATGTGAGAACCATCGACGTCGGCATCGGTCATGATGATTACTTTCTTGTAACGCAACTTGTCTATATTGGCTTCCTTGCTGTCCTCTCCGTCTACACCGAAGCGGATGCCCAAAGCCTGAATGATATTGTTTACTTCATCGCTTTCGAATGCTTTGTGCCACATGGCCTTCTCTACATTCAGAATCTTACCGCGAAGCGGCAGGATAGCTTGGAAAGTACGGTTACGTCCTTGTTTGGCAGAACCGCCTGCAGAGTCACCCTCGACAAGGAACAATTCGCATTCTTCCGGGTCTTTGCTGGAGCAGTCGGCCAGTTTGCCCGGCATGCCGCCACCGGACATCGGTGACTTGCGTTGTACGGACTCGCGCGCCTTGCGTGCAGCCACGCGTGCCTGTGCTGCCAATATCACCTTGTCTACAATCATTTTGGCCTCTTTGGGATGCTCTTCCAGGTAATAGGAGAGTGCTTCGCCTACAGCCTGGTCCACAGCTCCCATAACCTCGTTGTTACCGAGCTTTGTCTTGGTCTGTCCTTCAAACTGCGGTTCGGCCACCTTGATGGAGATAACTGCGGTCAGACCTTCGCGGAAGTCATCGCCGGAAATCTCTACTTTTGCCTTTTCCAGCATCTTGTTGTCTTCGGCATATTTCTTCAAGGTGCGGGTCAGCGCACGGCGGAAGCCGGCCAGGTGCGTACCGCCTTCGATGGTATTGATATTGTTTACATAAGAGTGGATATTCTCGTTGTAGGAAGTATTGTACATGATGGCTACTTCTACCGGAGTACCTTGCTTTTCGGTGTTGATGTAGATGACATCGTTCACCAGATGTTCGCGGGAAGAATCTATATAGCGTACAAACTCCTTCAAGCCCTCTACGGAATAGAAAACTTCTTGCTTGCAGCTTCCGTCTTCTTCTTTTACGCGGAGGTCGGTCAGCGTAATTTTGATGCCGGCGTTCAGATAGGCCAGTTCGCGCATGCGGGTTGCCAGAATATCGTAACTGTAGACCGTTTCAGTAAAGATTGTAGCATCCGGCCAGAACTGTTGGCGCGTACCGGTGATTGCGGTAGTGCCGACTTCCTTTACCGAATATAGCGGATGGCCGCATTCGTATTCTTGCTGGTAGATTTTTCCGTTGCGGAAAACCTGCGTCGTCATGTGCGTGGACAATGCGTTTACACAAGATACACCGACGCCGTGCAAACCACCGGAAACTTTGTAGGAACCCTTGTCGAATTTACCGCCGGCATGCAGCACGGTCATGACAACTTCGAGAGCGGATTTCTGTTCTTTTTCGTGAAAGTCTACCGGAATACCGCGTCCGTTGTCTTGTACGGTGATAGAGTTATCTTCATTGATGGTAACTTCGATGTGGTCGCAATAACCGGCGAGCGCTTCGTCGATGGAGTTGTCTACAACCTCGTAAACCAAGTGATGGAGTCCCTTGGAACTAATGTCGCCGATGTACATGGCAGGACGCTTACGTACAGCCTCTAAACCTTCCAGTACCTGGATGTTACTGGCCGAGTAATTGCTTTCGCCGTTTATCTTTTCTTCTTCAGTCATAATCTAATTTCTCTTATTGTAATAACAAAGCAAAAATAGTGAAAATCCTTGATATATCATGCCGGCGGCTTGATAAATTTGGGCTGTTTACAGCTTTTTAGCACCGTGAGGATTTGTTTGTTTTGAGGGGTCAATGTAAAAACCTGAGGGGTAATATTTGTAAAAATCC
>UMGW01047444.1_pt1 | contig 42252 bp, 29 predicted proteins | sample 1965371 | NCBI WGS metagenome assembly UMGW01 (sample SAMEA4836082, study PRJEB28245) | human gut metagenome | biome: gut microbiome; material: fecal sample | place: Denmark | collected 2008
CTAAATAAATTGTGTCAACTTATTTAGTACACTACAGTTTTCCAAGGAAGGAAAAAACACTTGCTGAAAGGAGAAAAAAGAGTGTCTTTATATCCTATATAAATAAGGTGATAGGGAAAGGAATTTAAAGTGGTAAAATGCAGACAAAGAAATGTAACCTACTCTTTGCAAAATTGGGATATGACATCTAAAAATAGTGAAATTTTTCCGTAATTGCCGAAAATCATCTTTTTTCATCCTATATTTACCAGTGTAAAGATTCGTTTTTCACTGATAACTTTCCTATCTTTGCATTGAAGAAAAAACAAAGACTGACTATACACTTTTATACATAACTTAAATACATAAGAATTATGGAATTTGTAACAAACGAAAAACTTACCATTGTTGGTGCTGCCGGTATGATCGGTTCTAACATGGCTCAGACTGCTATCATGATGGGCTTAACTCCTAACATCTGCTTGTACGACCCGTACGCTCCAGGTTTGGAAGGTGTTGCTGAAGAATTGTTCCACTGCGGTTTCGAAGGTGTGAACATCACTTTCACTTCAGATATCAAAGAAGCGCTGACTGGTGCTAAATATATCGTAAACTCAGGTGGTGCTGCTCGTAAAGCTGGTATGACTCGTGAAGACCTGTTGAAAGGTAACGCAGCTATCGCAGAAGAATTCGGTAAGAACGTAAAACAGTACTGTCCGGATGTAAAACACATCGTAGTTATCTTCAACCCTGCTGACATCACAGGTTTGATCACACTGTTGTACTCTGGTTTGAAACCGGGTCAGGTAACTACTTTGGCTGCTCTTGACTCTACTCGTCTGCGCAGCGAATTGGCTAAACACTTCGGCGTTTCTATGGACGCAGTTGAAAACTGCCGTACTTACGGTGGTCACGGCGAACAGATGGCTGTATTTGCTTCTACTGCTAAAGTAAACGGTAAAGCTTTGACAGACATCATCGGTACTGACGCTTTGACAAAAGAACAGTGGGCTGAAATCCAGCAGAAAGTAACTAAGGGTGGTGCTAACATCATCAACTTGCGTGGCCGTTCTTCATTCCAGAGCCCGTCATACGTTTCTATCGAAATGATTGGTGCTGCTATGGGTGGCAAAGCATTCCGCTGGCCGGCTGGTACTTACGTTTCTAACGAAAAGTACGACCATATCATGATGGCTTGGGAAACTTCTATCACTGCTGACGGTTGCCACTGCGCTGCTTTGAACGGTACTGCAGAAGAACAAGCTGCTTTGGATAAGAGCTACGAACACTTGTGCGCACTGCGTGACGAAGTAATCGCTATGGGCGTTCTTCCTCCAGTAGCTGAATGGAACAAGCTGAACCCGAACATTAAATAATCGGATTTTCCATTAATATAAAAGGAGACTGAATCATCGGTCTCCTTTTTTTATGTCCAATTCCAACGCACTTGTACATCATATAAAATCACAGTAATCTCATTTTCACGCATTTATATTTTTCCAATGTACATCTGAAAACTTTCAGTCTCTCTATCAAAAGCACTATCTTTGCCGCTCTCTTTACCATGTATTCCTAAAACTACGGGCAGCAATGAGAATATGCACTTTACTACTTTTCCTTATTTCAGCACTGACCTGTCACTCGCTGTGTGCACATAATCCAGCGGGACATTACTTCCTGACACAAGACTCTACGTCTTCTCTCACCTCATCGGCTCTTCCTGCGAAGCCAAAGAAAACAAAGGAACTTTTCCAGCAAAACTTTTCGTACATGGGAATTCCTTTTATCGTTTCCGGATTAATCGTCAAAAAACAAAACCAGGATTTCCGTACACTGCGTAATCGCTTCCAGCCGACCTTTCACCACGAATATGACAATTATACACAATATGTCCCGTTAGTTACTACATGGGGCATGAAACTGGCTGGAGTAGAAAGCCGCAGCTCATGGAAGGAACTCACAGTCAGCAATGTTTTCTCAGCAGCCTTGATGGCCGGCTTTGTCAACACCTTGAAATATACGACCAAAGAAATGCGTCCGGACAATTCATCAAACAATTCATTTCCTTCCGGACATACGGCCACGGCTTTTATGTGTGCCACAATCCTGCATAAAGAATACGGCATGGTCAGCCCGTGGTACAGCATCGGAGGATATACCTTAGCGGGAATAACCGGCATCACGCGCCAGCTGAACAACCGTCACTGGATTGGCGATGTACTGGTAGGAGCTGGAATCGGTATAATTTCAACGGACTTAGGCTATTTCTTTTCTGACCTAATTTTTCACAAGAATGCTACCGGAACGCGGTCAACACACCATTTCAACCGTTACGATGCACCTTCATTCCTGAGCCTCAACATGGGATTTGCTACAGGACCTTCTACCCTGCGTACTGCCGAACTATATGACACAGAAGAAGGAACTCCTTTGGGCATGCGCCTGCGTACGGGTACATCGACCGTCGTCAGCGCAGAAGGAGCCTACTTTTTCAATGCGTACATCGGTTTGGGAGGGCGGCTGAGAGTAGCTACCGTACCTGTTATTGCCGACATTCCCGAAGAGAACAAAAAGCATTTTGACCTGGACAATGACCTGAAGGAAGGAGCCCCTGTCAACATGTACCTGCTGGACGGACTGGAATCTGACCATTTAGGCATGTGCGACATCGATTTAGGACTTTACTTTTCTTATCCGCTCAGCAGCCGCTTCCTGATAGGAAGCAAACTGTTAACTGGACGACGCACTAATGCAAACTTTACCTTAAACTCTATTTCACGGATTAATCCAGCCATTTTCGACCGTCAGAAAGTGAGCCAGGAAGCTTACGACCAATTCTATAAAGCCGACGTAGATTACTATATCCAGCAGGAAGGTCTCAGCATTCAGGAAATGCTACAGAGTACTTTCATTGATGAGGAATTTCTTCACATTCGTAAAAGTTCTACTTTCAAATTAGGAACCGGACTTTCTCTCGCCTACCGCTACAAGGAAAATGCGGCCCTACGCCTCTATTGCGACTATGACTTTGCCTCCCCCCGGCTGACATACGACCTGAAGAACTCCTGGGCAGACGAAGACGGTAACCGGGAAGTCCGTTCGTATAGTAAAAGAACGCCTATGCATAATTTTACTTTCGGAGCTTCCATCGCGTTCATGTTCTAACACGAAAGCCGTTGCACATTCTACTTATTTTTATTATTTTCGCCCTTCGAAATGATTGACCAAGCTACCATAGACCGAATACTGGATGCTGCACAAATAGTAGATGTGGTATCCGAGTTTGTCACCCTCCGTCGCCGGGGAGTGAACTACATCGGACTATGCCCGTTCCACAATGAAAAGACCCCTTCTTTCAGTGTATCTCCCAGCAAAGGATTATGCAAATGTTTCAGTTGCGGTAAGGGAGGGAATGTGGTGCACTTCATCATGGAGCACGAACAGCTTTCTTACTACGAGGCACTGAAGTGGCTGGCCAACAAATATCACATCGAAGTAAAGGAACGGGAACTCACCGACGAAGAAAAACAAGCACATAGCCTGCGTGAAAGCTTGTTTGTAGTCAACCAGTTTGCTTCTGAATATTTTCAAGACATACTTTATAATCACATCGACGGACAGCGTATCGGTATGACCTACTTACGCAGCCGAGGATTCCGTGATGACATTATCAAAAAGTTCCAGTTAGGATACAGCACAGACAGTCACGATGCACTGGCACGTACAGCCAAACAGAAAGGCTATCAGGAAGAGTTTCTGGTAAAAACCGGCTTGTGCTATAGAAAGGACGACGGTTCTCTTCGCGACCGTTTCTGGGGGCGTGTCATTTTCCCCGTACATACCTTGTCGGGAAAAGTGGTAGCTTTTGGCGGACGTGTATTGAGCGCTGCCACCAAGAACGTACAGATGAAGTATGTCAACTCTCCGGAATCGGAGATATATCACAAAAGCCGGGAACTCTATGGCATTTATTTTGCCAAGCAGGCCATTGTACGCCAGGACCGCTGCTTCTTGGTTGAAGGCTATACCGATGTCATTTCCATGCACCAGAGTGGAATTGAAAACGTGGTGGCTTCTTCGGGTACGGCATTGACCTCCGACCAGATACGACTGATTCATCGTTTTACCAATAACATTACGGTATTGTATGACGGTGACGGAGCCGGAATCAAGGCCAGCATACGCGGTATTGACATGCTGCTGGAAGAAGGCATGAACATCAAGGTATGTCTGCTCCCCGATGGAGACGACCCCGATAGCTTTGCCCGCAAGCATAATGCCACCGACTATCAGGCCTACATCAATGAGCACGAAGTGGACTTCATCCGTTTCAAGACGAACCTGCTGATGGAAGAAGCAGGAAAAGACCCGATCAAACGTGCCAGCCTAATTTCCAGTATCGTAAAAAGTATCTCTGTGATACCCGACTCGATTGTCCGCTCCGTATATACACGCGAATGCAGCCAGCTTCTGCAAATGGAAGAGAAAATCCTGATAGAAGCGGTAAACAAACTGATAGAGCAGGCACAGGAAAATAAATACAAGGAAATCCAGCGGAAGCAACGACAGGCTACCCAAGATGCTCAACCTGCTCCTCCGACTACTTACCCGGAGACACAGCCGACAGAGATTCCTATACCGGATGAGACTCAGCTTCCTCCAGCTCCTCTGGAAGCAACTGAGTATGTACCTCCGACCGCTGAACAGCCTGCCGGACAACCTACAAGCACTCCTGTTCCTACGGACAATTATCTTTCGTATATCCCATTGGAAGGGAACGAACAGAAACTGTTCTACAAGAAGGAACAGCTCCTCCTGCAAATGATTGTCCGCTATGGAGAGAAAGTGATGTGTTACTTAGAGGATGAAAACGGAGAAGAGCAACCGCTCACTGTCATAGAATGTATTTCTTCCAGCTTGAAGGAGGATGAACTGCAGTTTCACTATCCTTTAGACCGCCGCATCCTAAAAGAGGCTGAGAATCATCTGCATGACGAAGGCTTTGTGTCTGAGCGCTATTTCCTGACTCATCCTGATCCGGAAATCAGCAAACAGGCCGCAGAACTGGCCAGCGACCGCTATCAGCTAAGCAAGTACCACTCCAAAGGACAGGCAATCATCACCGATGAAGAAAGACTTTATGAGTTAGTTCCCAGGTTGTTAATTGATTTCAAGCTATCGATTGTAGAAGAAGAAATGAAGCATACCCTGCAGGCTTTAGCCAATCCGGACATCTATAACAATCCGGAGAAATGCCAGGAAATCATGCAACATTACAAAGAGTTGCAAAAAATTCAGATTCCAATGGCACAAAAAGCAGGCGACCGCGTCATTTTACGTTAGCTATTTCCCCTCTCCACACTACGATAAAAGGGGAAATAGTCTTTTTCATATTAATATCTTGCACGAATCAGGTTCATGAACTCTTCGCGCGTCTTGGCCTGATTGAATGCGCCTGTAAAGTCAGAGGTCGTCGTTACAGAATTCTGCTTTTCCACTCCTCTCATCTGCATACACATGTGTTTGGCTTCTACTACCACCATTACGCCTAATGGATTCAGTGTTTCCTGGATACACTCCTTTATTTGAAGCGTCATGCGTTCCTGCACCTGCAAACGGTGAGAAAAAATATCTACCACACGAGCAATCTTACTCAGACCCGTAATATATCCGTTAGGAATGTATGCCACATGGGCCTTTCCGTAGAACGGCAGCATGTGATGCTCGCACATGGAAAAGAAATCAATGTCCTTCACAATCACCATCTGGCTGTAAGGTTCCTTGAATTTTGCGGCATTCAGCACTTCTCTCGGATCCATTTCATATCCGCGAGTCAGCGTCAGCATGGCTTTTGCTACACGCTCAGGGGTTTTCAACAATCCTTCTCTTTCAGGATCTTCACCCAGCAAAGAAAGGATTTCCTTATAATGCCCGACCAGTTTCTCAACCTTCTCTTGCGGCCAGTTTATCGAATTTGTATCTGTCATCATTATTCTATAGGTATATTAATCTGTTCACGCACAATAGACACTTCCTTAAAAACTCCTGTAGCTTTCAATTTACGCATGGTTACATGTGCTTCTTCAATACTTTTAAAGTCTCCTACCCGGCACAGCCAGCGAGGAGGCTGAAAATAAGTATAAACCGGAAGTTCCGGAAATTCTTCTTTCACTTTCGTTGCTACCCTATTCGCTTCACTACGCGCCTGACGGGAATTATTCCCGGCGTATACCTGTACGCGAAATCCACGAGCTTTTAATGTCTTTACCGGCTCCGAACTGGTAGAACGCACATAACGTTTCCCTATCAAAGAGGTAATCTGTGCATCCTGGTGGATAGTCACTACACCTTCTCCCGCCCGACGGGTCTGCAGGCTTTCGATAATGTTCTGCTGGGCATAAGCCCCGCCGACACACAAAACAGAAACTACAAATAAAAGATATTTCAGCATAAGCGGATTTTTAGATAGACATAGAAAACAAAAGTCAATTGAGCACAGAGACCATACGACGGCACTATGTCCTCACATCATCTCTGTGCTCATAAGTCGCTCCTGACTAATTCAAAAAAGAATTATTTAAAAGCGTCGATGATACCCTTGAAGTCTGCAACTTTCAAAGCAGCACCACCAATCAGACCACCGTCTACATCAGGATTAGCGAACAATTCTTTTGCGTTAGAAGGCTTGCAGCTTCCACCGTACAGGATAGAAGTATTTTCAGCTACTTCCTTACCGTATTTAGCAGCAACCAAAGAACGGATGTGAGCGTGGATTTCCTGAGCCTGTTCCGGAGTAGCAGTCTTACCAGTACCGATAGCCCAAACCGGTTCGTAAGCCAAGATTACTTTACCGAAATCTTCAGCAGACAAAGAGAATACAGAAGCCAACTGAGCTTCTACTACTTCATTCTGTTTGTTAGCTTCACGTTCTTCCAATACTTCACCGATACAGAAGATAGGTTTCAAGTTGTTAGCCAAAGCCAATTTAACTTTTTCTTCCAGGATTTCAACTGTTTCGTGATAGTAAGCACGACGTTCAGAGTGACCCAAGATTACATACTGAGCACCTGTAGATGCAACCATTTCTGCAGAAACTTCACCTGTATAAGCACCAGATACTTTGTCAGCGCAGTTTTCAGCACCTACACCAATGATAGAGCTGTCTACCAGAGGAGTTACAGAAGCCAAGTGAATGAAAGGAGTACAGATGATTACATCGCAGTTTGGTTTGTCTGCTGTCAATGCTTCGTTCAATTCTTTTGCCAATGCAATACCTTCCTGCAGGTTCTTGTTCATTTTCCAGTTACCTGCTACAATGTTTTTTCTCATTTTGTTTAAATTTTAAAGGGTTAGTTATAATGTTTCTTTTTTATTCTCTTCCTCTTTTTTCTTTTTGCGGCTTTTTATGCGCAACCATATCAGGTCGATCACGGTCAGCAGCAGCAAAGGCCCCAGGAACCAACCGGTCACTTCTACCACCTTGTGCACATTGGTTTTCGGATTCCATGTACTGAATGGAAGTTTCTCCAGCGGTGCATTCAACTGGTATTCATCTGGTAGATTGGAAACACTCCATTTACGCAGCACGACTCCTTTTTTCAGCAGCATCAATCCCGGATTGGAACGAATCATCGTTTTCAACGTAATTTCATCCATCAAGGCAAACGGATATTCTGCTCCCGTATTTTCCTGCCAGTCCATAATATCCTGCTCCGAAGAAGCCGTCAGACAAAGAAAACGGTAATCGTGTTCCACACTGTAATCATATACTTCATTAATCAAATCCATACCACTGTCGTCTGCATGTTTCAGCCAGGGTGCCACAAGCAAGAACGTGTATCGGTCACTATGAAGTATGTCATCGGTCAAATCCTCTCCCGTTTCCAGTGAAGTAATCGAGAAGTCGTGAATAGGAGGTTCATAGCCCTTCTCCTTCACCCGCGTCTTCGAATCGACAAAGGTCCACGTGGAATCTGTCGGGAAATTATCAATCGTAAATTCCTGTTCTTTACCGTCTTTCGAATAAATAAAAATCGTTTCATACTCGGTAGGCTTCTCACCTTCAGGAATTGTCATGCCTTTTATGATGTCTGCTCCTACATGATAAGGACGAAAATCGAACACAGGCAGGTAGCGCAGGCAGAACAACATGAAGAAGATGATGAACAGAATACTGTAAAGCGAAATCAGCCAGTCCACCTTCGTGGTGACCAGATTAAAGATATGCCGACGCCACTTAAACACGGAAATAGCCGCAATAAGCAACACGATGTTCTTGAAGAAAGTCTCCCAGTTGGTCAGCACAACCGCATCACCAAAACATCCACAATCGGAAATCGGATTGGCTATGGCCAGCCACAATGTCAACGGTGTCATAAACGCCATCATCAACAAAGCCAGCAAAGGAGCTACCCTCCGACGAATACCGAAGAACAGATAAATGCCAAGAATAAACTCAAACAAGGCACAGAGCATAGCTGCCAGATAAGGCACATATCCTGCGCTCAGGCTCTGCAGCCCCCATGCTTCCAGGTAATCCTGTACCTTATAGACCGTGCCCAAAGGGTCATTGGCCTTAACAAATCCGGAGAACAAAAAAACGACAGCCAGTAAAAAACGGCAGACGTTACTCCAGATCACAGTTGCTTTATGTAGAAACTTATTCTCCAAATTCCAGCTTAATCAATCCGAAAACGGCATAATTAATCATATCCATATAATTGGCGTCTACACCTTCTGAAACCAAGGTGTCTCCTTTCAAAGATTCGATTTGCTTGGTCCGATAAATCTTCATCAAAATCAAATCTGTATAGGAAGTGATGCGCATGCTACGCCAAGCCTCATCATAGTCATGATTCTTCGCCAGCATCAGTTTCAGCGCCTTGTCGGCATAGGTATCATATAATTCCAGCGCACGCTCTTCAGTTATATCTTCCTTCTCAGCATAGCCCAGTTCCAGCTGAATAAGCCCGATAATACCATAATTGACAATTGCAATAAACTCCGGACGAATGCCTTCATCTATCAAGGACACGCCCTTCACTTCGATACTGCGAATACGGTTTGCCTTAATATAAATCTGGTCTGTCACGGAAGACGGACGCATGATGCGCCAGGCAGCTCCGTAATCATGCAACTTTTTAGCAAACAAATCACGGCATACTGCAATTACATGCTCAAATTGTTTCTTGGTTTCTTCCATCTTTTATGCTCGAATATGTGGCAAAGTTACTGTTTTTTCAGAGAGCACACAAAAATAATGGAAATAAAAATGCCATTTCATACAGTCCTGACAGAACTGTATGAAATGGCATTTCCTTTTATTTCAATAAATTTGTTTCCCAGATTAAGAACATCTCAAGACTTGTCCGATACGCAACGTTGTAGTACGTTTTATACCATTAATCTGACACAAGCGGTCGATGGATACGTGATACAAACGAGAGATACGTCCCAATGTATCACCCTTACGGATTTTATGATAGCGGATAGCTGATTTTTCCGCCTCTGCCGCACCGGATTTTCCTGATTTTACAGCAGCCAATGCACGAGTACGCTGATATGCATAACGGTTGGCACCACGCACAAACAAATAGCTGTCTGAAACGATATCCTGGTTCGGGAAATCAAACATAAATTCCGGATTTATCACCTCACCTAAGAAACGAGTTTCAAAATGAAGGTGAGAACCGGTAGAACGTCCGGTATTTCCTCCCAAACCAATCGGGTCACCCGCCTTTACATATTCATCTTCAGCTACAATCTGCTTAGACAAGTGTCCGTAAATGGTTTCCAAACCATTGTCATGACGGATTACTACATATTTGCCATAACCTCTACGTTCATATTTCACCATGCGCACACGCCCGTCGAAAGCAGCACGGATGGTATCGCCGATATAGACCTTAATGTCCAATCCGTTGTGCATACGCCGCCAGCGCGGACCACATTTAGAAGTAATTTTTGTATGAGTTGTCGGCATGCAGAAGCCTGTCAGATCGATTCGGAAACTATCTGGAACCTGTACATTACCACCGTAAGCATGAACGCGATCATTGTTCCAGTTTGGATAAAGACTGTAAGCGGGATATACTGCCTGTTCTGCTTTAATCTGACGAATCAGGGCTAATGAATCCACTGCTTTTAATTTTCTGTCAATCGGCGCCTGACGAGCCAGAAGATCCTGTCCTGAAACATTGATACTGACCATGGCCAGAGCCGCCATTGCTACTGTTCTAATACACTTTAAAATCATTATACCTTATATTTTTCAGCTAGTATCCGTCGGATGGCCTTTTTCCAGCCCGACCCTTATTCAGAATACCATTACTGGTTTAAAACAAATCACTTTCAGAGTGCACTTCTGCCTTCATTTCATGCAGATATGCTTGACTGCTTTACAAATAGCGTTCCAAAGATAAAAAAAATTCGGTATATCCGGCTGAGGGATTAACGATTTTTCATGTATTTTTATACGCAAAACATAGAATAAATGTTTTACAACATAACATTCAGCAATACAAAGAATTAAACAAAATCACTTTAACGAAGGATTCAAATCTTCCCGAGCCACAAATTTTCCCTCTTTCCATTCCAGACAAACGGGCTGCGATTTCAAATAAGGCTTTAAATCTTTTGCGGTTTCCTTGTCCAGATAATCAGGTGTAGTATAAGTGAACTTGAGCACCGGTTTTTCAGCCGACAATTCAGCCTTCCACAAGTACATGTCGGCATAGGCACGAAGGTTCTTCAAGGAGTCAGCCTGGGCTGTCGAAGCCGGAGCCAAATAAAATTCATCTTCTTGTGGAAGCTGTAAAAAATCAGAAAGCGGCAATTCATGCCAGTTCGTATCATAAAAAGTAATCTGACTGTCAGCAGCTGGAGCCGAATAGGTTGAAACGGCACAAATCACTTTCACGGAGTCATTCAGCGGAAGCAGCTTCAGTTCCAAGGTGCTGGCCGAAGTCGTTTTCAGGAACAAATAATCTGAAGTCAGTTTAGTCATTTCCGACATATTTCCAAAACGGTTTTTCACCTCTGCCTTCATCCCACTTTCCAGGAAATCACCGAAGTCGGCCCGGTTTACCTCCGTCAAAAGCGGTGACAAGGAATCTGGCAATGCTACAAAAAGCGTTTTCAAATCCTGCGCACGCCCTGCAGCACCACATACATACAACACGAATATCAATATCAAAATACGTTTCATAACCAGCTATTCAAAAAAGTGCCCAAATATACAACTATTTCTGTTAGTAAGAAAAAATCTCTCCCCCTTCTCAATTTTTCCCATCCCGCCTTTTCAGGAATTCACTGGGGCTTTCTCCAAAATAGTCTTTATAACACCGGGTGAAGTAAGACGGAGAACTGAATCCCACTTCGTAGGTGATTTCGGCCACCGTCTTTTCAGAGGATGCCAGCAAAGAGGCTGCCTTTTTCAACCGGGCAATGCGCAACAATTCATTCGGAGCATATCCGGTCAAGGATTTTGTTTTACGATATAGCTGCACGCGCCCCAATCCCAATTCAGCACCCAAATCTTCTACACTCAAATCTGAATTGCTCATTTTTTCCTCAATCAAGGCCTTCAGCTTTTCCACAAATCCCTTGTCCACTTCGCCCAACGACTGTTTTCCGCTTACCGCCGTGGCATCTTCTGTAAACGATTTCAACCGTTTCCGGTTATCTATCAGGTTGCGGATTCGTGCCAGCAGGAGTTTGGAATTGAAAGGCTTTGTCAGATACGAGTCTGCGCCCGAATCATACCCCTGAATCCGCTGTTCATCCATAGCGTATGCGGTCAGCATCAGTACCGGAATATGAGACGTCTGCAACTCGCTTTTCAAACGTTTACAGCATTCTATACCATCCATTACAGGCATCATGACATCGCACACCACTACGTCTGGCACATACTTCATGGCCTGTCTTATACCTTCCTGTCCGTTTACCGCTTCAATCACGGTATATTTATCTTGCAGCAACATCTTCACGTAGTCACGCACATCCTGATTGTCGTCAATGACCAGCACCACTTCCTTGTCTGCCGTTCCATCCACTTCCACGTTTTCAACCCACTGATGCAAGGTTTCTTGTCCGGCATCCAGCACAGCCCCTTCCTGCAGGTTTTTCAAGGATTCATTTTTCTCTATCACCTCCTTCACCTCTCCTTCCTGCTTCATAGGAAGTACAACCCGGAAACATGTGCCTTTTCCTTTCTCGCTCTCTACACGCACTGTACCCTTATGCAACTGCACAAAAGCCTCTACCAGGGCCAGTCCCAGTCCGGAACCTGTATGCTGTGCATCTATCTGATAAAAACGTTCAAACACGTGATGTATATGTTCTTCGGACATGCCAATACCTGTATCGCTGACTTCCATACACAAGCATGGTTGGCCATCTTTCTCTATCCGCGAAAGCACCACCTTTATCTCCCCTTTTTCCGGAGTAAATTTAAAGGCATTGGACAATAAGTTGTAGGTAATGCGCTCTATCTTTTCCGCATCGGCCACCATCACATACTGCGCCACATCTCCTTCCGCCTTCACTTCAAACTGAATATGTTTCCGGAACGCCAAAGTATGGAATGCCTCTGTCCAATCCTTTATACATTCCAGCGCATTAAATTCAGAAAGCCGCAAAGCCAGTTTGCCATGTTCATATTTCTGGAAATCCAGAATCTGAGTAATCAACCTCAATAAGACTGCGACGTTTTTCCGCACAATCTCCAGCATATTCCGCTCCCTCTCACCTAAATGCTTTTCCTCCAGCAACTGGTTGATAGGGTCTGCAATCAAAGTCAACGGTGTACGGAAATCATGCGACACACTGGTAAAGAAAGCCAGCTTGGCATGTGTAGCCTCTTCCAACTGACGCGACAATGCAATCAGCTGGTCACGCTGTTCCTGCAACTGGTCACGCTGCTGTTCCAATTGCTGCTTCTGGGTAGACAATTCCGTATTCATCCGGTTCTTTACCCAAAAGGCACGTACCAGGAAAAAGAACAAGAATCCGGCCAGAATCAATATTACCACACAGGCATATAAGAACATTGTTTGTGCGGAGTAACGAAGGAAATAATCATCCAACTGATGATTTAAAAGCTCAATTTTCTGGTCCAGCGTCAGAATATGCTTCATCTGCATCTGCATCACACGGGCATTGGCACGATTTACCAACGCGGTAGAAAGTATATTTTCTCGTTGATAGGGTTCGCCACGTAGTATAGCCATGGCTACCTGAATCACCTTATCACCTCCTGTAGGATAAATGAAGGTAGCATCCAGTTTGCCTTCCGCCACACTTTCCACTCCGCCGGCTACCGCATCAACTCCCACAAATGCAATCTGTCCGGCACGATTCTTCTGGCGTGCCTTCTCATACGCCCCGATAGCCATCCGGTCGTTCTGTGCAAAGACCAGGTTTACTTGTGGGTGAGCATCCAGTAACGTATCCATCACCTCCCCAGCCTTCTGCCGGAACCATCCGGCTTCTGCAGATGCCACCACCTGCACCCCCGGAACGGCCTTCAGGGCTTCCATCATCCCCCGATGACGCTCCACGGCTGGAGTAGAACCTCTCAGTCCGGTAATCTCTATTACCCGTCCCTTTCCTCCTAAACGGTCTGCTATATATTCACCTGCCTTACGGCCAATTTCATAATTGTCAGCACCTACATAGGCGGTATATTTTTTAGAATTGATTTTCCGGTCGACCAGGATGACAGGAATTCCTGCATCGTATGCCTTCTCAATCACCGGCGTAATAGCTTCGGCTTCATTAGGGGCAACAATCAGCAAATCGACTTTTCTTTCAATCAAAGATTCTATATCCTTAATCTGATGGGTATTATCATCATGAGCCTGATAAACCTCCACATTTACCCCCGGATAAAACAGAGCTTCCCGAAGAATCTCTTTGTTCATCTGGGCACGCCAATCATCTTCACTACATTGTGATACGGCTATCGTATAGTCCGCCTCCTTTCGGGAGCAAGCTACAGACAACAGCAGCAAGCAAATCACACCTATCCAACCACAGACTAAATGTTTCATAATTTTATATCTATTTCTGCAAATGTATGAAAATCGCAGCGATTTATACAGTCTGACAGATACAAAAATCACGAAACCGACCCACAATTTTTCGTTCAACGGCTCTACTCTTTTTATGTCTCCCGAAGCGCAACCATACGTTTTCCACACGGAAAACATAAAACAGACAAAGCCGAAGCGTCATTATCTTCAGCAGGCTTTCCAAATCTTATCAGACAAAAAAATCTCCGGAAGTACAGAAACATACTTCCGGAGATTTTTCACAAGATAAACTATATAGCTTAAATTTTTTCCTTCAAATACTGAGGGAATTCCGGCATAGCCCCATTCTGGGTACATACAAATGCCGAAGCCTCTACTGCCAATTCATGCGCTTCGCGTACGGTCTTTCCTTTCAATATAGAAGCCACGAAAGTAGCAGTGAATGAATCACCTGCACCTACCGTATCGGCTACATTTACTTTTGGAGTTTCTACAAATGATACATTACCTGGAGTAAAGACATAGCTTCCGTTCACGCCACAAGTCAGGATCAACATTCTCAGGTTATACTTGGCGAGCAGAATCCAGCATTTATCCTGCAGGTCAATGCCCGGATAACCGAACATACGGCTTACAGTAACCAGTTCTTCATCGTTTATCTTCAGCACATTACATTTCTGAAAAGAATTGCAAAGCACTTCTTTCGTATAAAAGCCCTGACGAAGGTTGATGTCAAACACTTTCAATGTATCTTCCGGCATGGCATCCAAGAACTTGTTGATTGTTTCTCTGGAAACCACGCTTCGCTGTGCCAAAGAGCCAAAGCAAACCGCTGTAGTCTGTTTAGCCAATCCCTCCAAAGCCGGAGTGTAAGGAATATTATCCCATGCCACACCTTCCTTTATATCGTAACAAGGAACTCCTTCTGCATCCAGCTCTACCTGAACCGTACCTGTGGGATACGGTACTTTTTCAATCATGCTATGCAGATTCTTCTCATAGAAGTTTTCCAGGATTTCTGCTCCTAATTTGTCATCTCCTACGGCACTAACTGCACGGCCGTCCAGACCAAACTGTGATACGTGATACGCAAAGTTAGCCGGAGCTCCACCAATTTTCTTTCCTTCAGGCAGCACGTCCCATAGTGCTTCACCTATACCTACAACTATTGTATTCTCCATAGTCTTAATGTTTAATTTTTAACGTATAAGCAAGTAAATAAATCACACCAGCTGTCATCACTGCTACAGCACCATTCTGTCCGATTGCATCGCTGGCCACTCCCATCAGAAGAGGGAATACGGTACCGCCAAACAAGCCCATAATCATCAGTCCAGACACTTCGTTCTTCTTGTCGGGCATAGCCAGAAGAGCCTGAGAGAAGATGATAGAGAACACATTGGAGTTACCAAAACCAATCAGCGCAATACAAATATAAATCACCGTCTGCGAATCGAAAGCAAAAAGTCCGATCATGGCCAGCATCATACAGATGGCACTTATCAGGAAAAAGATTCTGGACGATACAGCCCGCAAGATAAATGCGCCAGAGAAGCAGCCCAACGTACGGAATATAAAGTAGAGACTGGTGGCAAACCCGGCTTCGGTCAATGTCATTCCAATACGCTCCATCAGAATCTTAGGAGCTGTAGTATTGGTACCCACATCAATTCCCACATGACACATGATGCCAAGGAAAGACAACAGAATAAAGGGTTTTCCTAACAGTTTCAGGCAATCGGCAAATCCAGATGCCTTGTCCGGCTGTTCTTCGGTAATAGGAGTAGCCGAAAGCAACAGAATGGCAAACACAGCTACAACCATATAGATAGGGAACAACACTCTCCATCCCAAGCCAAAAGTCGGAATGGCCTGTAAAGCTCCCCACATGGCCAGATAAGGTGCAAGGAAAGAAGCAATGGCTTTCACAAACTGGCCGAAGGTCAGCGTACTGGCCAGTCGGTCGCCCGAGATAATATTGCTCAACAGCGGATTAAGTGAAGTCTGCATCAAGGCGTTACCTATTCCCAATAAAGAGAAGGAGCAAAGCATCAATCCATAGCTGTCACCAAACATCGGAAGCAACAAAGAGAAGAAAGTGACTCCCAGACTCAGCAACACTGTCTTTTTTCTTCCAATCCGGTTCATCAGCATTCCTGTCGGTACTGAGAATATCAAGAACCAAAAGAATACCAAGGAAGGAAAAATATTTGCCTCAGAGTCTGTCAGACCTAAATCTTCCTTTACATAGTTTGAAGCAATTCCTACCAAGTCAACGAATCCCATGGCAAAGAAGCAAAGCATCACAGGAAACAGCTTGGCATATTTTAATTGAGTATTTGTCATTTTTACTTGTTTTTAATCTGTTCAAATTCAGCCTTCTGTTTTATTCGGCTGTAAGTTCAATCACACGACTCTGAGTAGGACGGAAGCCAAAGACATCCAGACCGACTTTCATCAAATAATCACCAGAGAATAATTCTCCATCAGCCTCCAGCGTAGATTCTGTTCCCGGCATCAGGTTGATTTCTTTCACACGGTACATCTTGTTCGGATCCAATCCTTTCACTTTCAAAGGAAGCAGTTTTTCCTGGAAACGAGGATAGATGTCGTATGCAAATACCACACCTTTCGAAGCATCCTGGTTGACATAGTTCACTGCCATGTGGTTAGATTCATACGGAGACACCAGACGATATTGTACTCCATCCAGAATCACCGGCTGCAAGCGTTTCCAGTTAGCTACCGCAAGCTGGCAATATTCCAATTCTTCTGCAGCCATTTCTTTCAAGCCGATATCAAATCCCAGCTTACACATGGATGCCATGTCGGTACGGAACTTGATAGAAGTATTCTTATTCCAGCTTGTCACGTGTGCACACATGGCCTTGGCCGGGAAGAACTGAGAGAATCCCCACTGTATGTAAGCTCTTTCCACAGGGTCCGTGTTGTCACTGCACCAGAATTCCGTGAAATATTTCAACGCTTCATAGTCACAACGTGCGCCACCACCAGAGCAAAGCATCATCGGCACATCCGGATAATTCTCTTTTACCCGCTTCATGACATTATATACGCCACGTACATGGTCTATATACAAGCGTCCCTGTGCACCTTTCAAATAAGAAGAATAGATATTGGTAATCGGGCTGTTGCAATCCCATTTAAAATAAGCGATACCCGGATTTTCCTTCAACAACTTATCCACAATGCCATACACATAATCCTGCACCTTCGGGTTACTCAAATCGAGTACCAGCTGGTTACGATAGTAATAGGTTTCACGGTTCGGGTAATGGATTGCCCAGTCAGGATGCTTTTCAAACAATTCACTCTTCGGATTCACCATTTCCGGTTCAATCCAGAGACCGAACTTCACTCCTTCTTTTTCAGCTGCCTGAACCAGCGCATTGATTCCATCAGGAAGTTTGTCGGCCGTTACATCCCAGTCACCCAGTCCGGCAGTATCGCTGCTGCGTTTGTATTTGTTGCCAAACCATCCGTCATCCAGCAAGAACATGTCTACACCGAGTTCCTTTGTTTCCTTTATCAGGTCGACAAGGATATTCTGGTTAAAATCGAATCCAGTATTCTCCCAGTTATTCAACAGCGTTAAGCGAGTACCTTTTCCATCTTTCAACTGATAATTCCGTGCCCAGTTTTGAAAGCGACGACTTCCTTCGCCCGTACCCTTATTACTCAAAGTGAAAATAAATTCAGGAGTAGTGAACACTTCGCCCTTCTGAAGCTCATACACCGAAGCATAAGGATTAATGGCAGGAATCACACGCAGGTTACCCACATTGTCTACTTCGAAAGTAAAGCTGAAGTTACCGGTCCATCCCAATGTACCCATCAGGACTTCCCCCTGATTTTCTGCGGCAGGAGCATCCAGACCGACCATGAAAAAAGGTTGCGCATGCATGGCAGCACGACTTCCCAGCTTGGTATCTACCACTTTCTTACCGAACTCCAGCTTCTGTGTACTCATCTGCACTTCCTTCGCCCAGTCTCCACTGAATTCAGTCAAATAGTAAGCCGGACGATTGAAATACAACATCGTAGAAGCATAACGGAATAACTGTACAGGCTTTTTCTCCTGGTGTGAGATTTCACTCCAGGTCTTGATTACGTCCTCCTTTTCGTAAGCCACGTAATGCAAGGTGACATTCACCGGATATTTATCATCACGCAAATGAATATCTGTCTGTGTTCCTCCTTCCACAGCTTTTGTAGAAGAAGACACGTAATAAAGCCAGGTAGAAGCGTTACCGTCGGCATGAGTCACCCCCAAAGCCGGTTCAAAGAAATCCTCGTTACCTGAACCTGAGCAGACTTCCCATCCGCGTGGAGAGACACTGGCATCTGATGCAGGATGTATCTGCCAGTCCAGTTTCTTCAAATCCGATTCATGCAACAGTTTTTCGCCCAAGTAAGTCTGATAGAGCCGTCCGTTTTCAGCCACCTGAAGCACCAGATCCGTATTATCCGTTGAAATCCGGATAATCTTTTCTTCTGCAGCTTCCGCACACTGAAAACCCCAAAACAAGCCTAAAGCCGTAATAAAAAAGTTTTTCATGGTCAGTCTGGTTTTTAATAATTACAACCCCAATTTATGTATCTTCATATTCTCAACCTTATAATCGCCACCTTCACTATACAGACGGATAGAGTTATAAGGTTTGGTAGGGAATACCAAGTTTGTCATGGCAATGCGACCTCCATTGGCAAAGATTTCTACAGAGCATTTGTCTACAAAAATCTGCAAATGATAAGTATTTCCTTCACACAATGAAAGAGGAGCCCATGTGCCTAATGCAAAATCATTCTTATAGTTGATAGAAGTCGTTTTACGACGGTCATGATTTTCGATGGCATGAGGTTCTGCTTTCTCACCAAAAGCAACCAATCCACTTTCTGTACGGTCCATCACCAGTTTACCGGCTTTCATATCCAGGTAAATCTTGGTCTTTTCACCCTTGTCATTCAGCAGTTCCATTCCAGCTACAGCAGATGCGCCCGGAGTTACATCCATTTCAATTTCGAAAGCACCCTCATTCTGCGGGAAGATTTCGTCAATCTTGCTTTCACCTTTCACAGTCTGATTGTCAATGGTACGTGTTTCTTTGCGCAAACCTGCTGTTTCCTTGACTGCATTGGCTGCCATGTAAATCTGACCATCTTTTGTGTACAATGACAATTCACGTGGCAAGGCATTTGCTCCACGATACTGACGGATAGGAGTAACATTTGCATATTGCCAGTTGCTCATCCAAGGTACTGCAACCACGCGGTCTCCAGTATTTGAGAAACAAACAGTAGCATAGTGGTCTTTACCAAAATCCAACCATTTAGTTACTTCCGGTTTCGTGTCACATTTGAATTCTTTTCCATCAAAATCACCTACGAAATATTCTGTAGCGCTACCACCAAACATACAACCCGGGTTGATATTTACAATCATCACCCATTTCATATTGTTCTTGTCACCATCAACCGGCAACTGGATAAAGTCAGGACATTCAAACTGATTAGGCTGTACACCATAACCTTTACCAAATCCGCTCTGATATTCCCAGTCTTTCAAGTTAGAAGAAGAGTAGAAACGCATTTCCTTGTCCGCAGAAACAATCATATACCATTTCTGAGCTGGTTCATACCAGAACACTTTCGGATCGCGGAAATCTTTCAGTCCGTCAAACGGGGTCAAAATCGGATTTTTCTCGTATTTTGTATAAGTACGTCCATTGTCTTTGCTATAAGCCATACACTGAATCTGTCCGTGTTCATCGCTGGCAGATGTGTAGAAAGCGATAATGGCGTCTTTTCCGTAGCCTGCGCTATTGTTCTTGTCTACCACTGTACTTCCTGAGAAAATGTGACCCAATGTGTCACGTGCGATAGCAGGATTCAAATGGTCCCAATGAATCAAGTCCTTACTAACTGAATGTCCCCAGTGCATATTTCCCCACTTGGAACCGTAAGGATTATACTGGAAATACAAATGATACTCTCCATCTTTATACACCAGTCCGTTGGCATCGTTCATCCAGCCATAAAGCGGTGTGTGGTGATATACCGGACGATAATAGTCCGTATTTGCCGTATTAAAAGTATCCGACAACTGAATATGCTCCCAGCATACAGCGTTTGCAGCCACCTTTCCAATGGTAACAGTAGCTTCCTTAGCTCCTTGAGGTAACTCAAAGGGTACGTAATACTCTACACTGTCTACTGCCAAACGTACATCCATCGGCATATCAGCCGGACTTCCGGTTACTAATTTCACCTTTCCCTCATTAGATGATTCCTGAATAGGAAGCAAAAGATATTTAGAAGGGTTCTTTATGTGTACGACAGTCAAAGTATCTCCCTGGTGCTCAAATACTAAGTTATTTTTTTGTGATTGGCATGCCCACATACCAGTCAAGAAAAACGCTCCTAATGCGAGGTTAACAAAATTCTTTTTCATGATACGTTGTTTTATGGGATTAAAAATACAAATTATTCTTTTAAAAATACCTATTGAAAACTTTTTATAACCGGCACAACTCATGGATTCGTTGTGCCGGGAATCTATCGGAATAGAAAAATGAATGTCAGAATTTAAGCTGTGCAGAGAATTCCACTGTAAACGGACGGATGTAGCTTCCTGCCATTACTGTATTGGCATATTTTCCAGCTTCTTCCTTCGTAACCAGTTCTGCTCCAGCAATACTTCCTTTTGCACCAGTCTGGTTCAGGAAGTTCACTACTGAACAGCCCAATGACAGCTTCTTGTTTACCTGCCAGTTCAAACCACCGAAGGTTTCCCAACGGCCATTGAAATAATAGGCATCGTTGATATTAGCGTATGTCTTGCTAAAGTAACGGAAGCTGGTCCAGATTTTCAAATCTTTTGTAATCATATAGCTCGGGTCGATTTCCACGATTACCTGCGGGATTTCTGCTACGATGTTACCAGTAGCATTAATCTGACCTACATAACCGTCTGAGAATTCTACAGAAGTTTCATATTTCTTGTATGTCGGCTTCTGGTAAGTGAAGAGGAAGTGCAAATCAAAACCTTTAAACGGACGAGCTACCACGTCAGTAGTCCAACCCAATGTCTTGATGTCATAGTTCAACGGAGCAGCCAAGATTTCGTTTACTCCATTTACACTATGCTGCAAGTTCAATGTAGAGTTGTTGTTGGTCTTTGAGATATAAGAGAACAATGAAGTCAAGCTCAACCATTCGTTGTTATAGTAGATACCGGCACGCCCCAGAGGTACTGAAATCTTATCGGTATTCGGCAATACAGCCGGAGCAAAGTTCTCAATTCTCGGATGCTGGGTAATGTAAGTAAAGTCTCCAGTAAATCCAAACTGTTTGGTCAACTTATAAGTAGCAGCTGCACTCAGTGCGTAATTAAACCAGTCATACTCCATCGGAGTCGGTTCAATCTTCGTTCCATTAGGTGTTGGTGCAGTAGCTCCCAGATAATAATCAGCAAAACGTCCTACGAAATTACCATCTGCATCTTTAACCGCTGCATTGTTTCCACGAAGAGCCTGGTATTCCAGACGAGCACCGTAGTAAAGGTTAAATTTGTCTGTTACATCCCAGTCGTGAGTGAAATATACAGCCAATTTGTTTTCATGACCTTTATAATATTCTGATGCATTCTTGTTGAAGTCATAGTAATATCCATTTCCTCCATAGGTACGTCCACTTCCTGCTACATTATAATCAGGATTATAAAGACGAACCGGATAGCTTCCGTCAGTCGGTACAGACTGGTCATACATCGTAGTATTTGATGCATAATCAATATCATAGTACCATTCGTTCAATCCCAAACGCCATGTACCGTTAGACAATTTACGAGACAGCTCAGTAGTAAACATTACTTCATCAATGAAACCACGGTTCAAGCAAGACATACGGCTCTGTACATATTCGCCATCGTATGCTCTCATGCTACCGTCTTCTGCTTCATACTGATAATTGATAGCGCTGTTTGCACGCTGTGAAAGTTCCATCGGAGTCTGGTACACACAAGAACCAGTCGCATGGTCGTATTTCATAATTACTTTCCAAGACAAACCGTTATCCCAATTGTAATTATTCATCAAGGTAAACTCACTACCCTTATTCTGTACGGCATCATACAAATTTGTTTTCTTCAACTCTCCTGTACGCATGTCGCGATATACCATTTCATTGTCAACCGGAAGATAAGAAGTGGTACCCAAAGCAAAAGCACCCAACTCTCTTACGCTACCATCGCCTACGTAAATAAACGGAGCCGACTGAGTGGCATACATATATACCGGATGGCTGTTGCTGTAATGATACATAGCCGTAAACTCACCCCGGTTATTGTTATAGCGTTTTGTCAAGGCAAACTTATAAATCTGTGTACGATCCTGGAAAGGAGTAGATTTGATTTTGAATGTTCCCGGGTCAAAATCCTGATAGATGCTTCCACTATAGAACCAATCGTTAGCAATTTCTCCATTCAGATTCAGAGAAAATTCCTGCATGCCGAAATGATTGGACTTATAATTCAAAGTTCCATGAAAACCTTTTTCACCAAGCTGAGTGAAAGAGTTGACTGCATATCCGATATTACCGGTTGTAATGGCAGTTTCTGAAATCTTCAACAATCCTACATGGTTCAAGCTAGCATCTGCACGCCACAAAGAGTTTACACTGTGCGGATTGGTAGCATACGTTACCGGAATTCCATTTTCAAGCACATTCACATCTGCAGAAGGAAGACCAATCTGAATTTCACGAGGTCCGTTTGCACTGGCGGCATTCAACATTACATTACGGTTACCTTCTTCTTTAGAACTACCTTCATTTGATGAATTATTTTCTTGTGCATATCCATTTACACAAGCCAAGGCGAGCAGCAGCACCGCAGCTCCCATACGATTTGAAAACTGTTTTTTTTCGGCCTTCATAGCATCGTTAATTAATATGTTAGCATGAAATTTTTATTTGTTCATCGCAAAAGTAAGTGATTGACAGCTACAAGGCCATAAAGAATGTTGCATCCTATGACAATATTGTTTCATGCAACAATATTTCTACAGGACGCAACATTTTTACTAGCGAGGAGGGGGTTACTGCAATTTATACACATTCAATGTTTTCACTGCATACCCGTTCTTATCCGCTTCAAAGCACATTTTCACATAAGGCTGTGAAGGGAACACCAAATTTGTCATCACAAATTTTCCATCCTCACCAAAAGCTTCAATACTTGACCGATCGACAAACAAGCGTAACGTCAACTCTTTGTCAACATTTGCCGGAGCGACCGTAACCGCAGGAAAGTCTTTGCTAAAATCCACCGTTCCGCTCTCGCTACGATCCATCACAAACTGTTTACGATTCAAGTCATAATACATAGAGACTTTTTCTCCCTTATCATTCAATAAGCAAAAAGCAATCTTTGATGCACCTGCATTCTGAATGACTATTTCTACTTCATAGGCTCCTTGCTTTTCTTCGAACAAATTTACCATTTCATGCTTTTCGGAAACCTTAAATGAAGGTATTGAAACTTTCTTTCCACGTGCTTTTTTCACTTCCGATGAAGGAGTGCTTTTTAAATACAACTCCTGTCCTTCGCGATAAAGCGTTAAATCACGAGCAAGAGTATTGGCACTACGATACTGACGGGTAGGAACATTATTGGCATACTGCCAGTTACTCATCCATCCCAATGCGATACAACGTCCGTCTGGCGCATTGTTCCATGTTACAGTAGCGTAGTTATCCTTTCCCCAATCCATCCACTTTGTCTGAGTAGGTGACTCGTTCACAAACTTCTTACCATCAAATGAACCTACGAAATACTGAGCGGCACTACCTCCAAAAGGACCACCAGGATTCAGATTACATATTAGTACCCATTTTTTCTCGCGAGTACCCTCTACAGGAATTTCTACCAAATCCGGACATTCCCATACGCCACCATGAGCCCCCTGCATAGCACCAAATTCACTTTCTTTCTTCCATTCCTTCAAGTTAACAGAAGAATAGATTTCCATGTGCTGGCCTACCGCAAGAATCATAACCCAATGCTTTCCGGGTGCATACCAAAATACCTTTGGGTCACGAAAATCCTTTTCAGAAGAAGTCAGGATAGGGTTACCTTCATATTTCGTAAAAGTTTTTCCGTTATCCAGGCTATAGGCCATACTCTGCATCTGTATATCTCCCCATGGAGTAGATTTAGCAGAAGTATAGAATGCCACCACAGCTTCTTTACCAAAACCAGCCGTATTTTCATGGTCGACCACACAGGAACCACTAAAAATAGCTCCCCATGCATCTGGTACGATGGCACACCCTTCAAACTTCCAATGCATCAAATCTGTACTAGTGGAATGCCCCCAATGCATATTAGCCCACACCGAACCATATGGGTTCCACTGGAAATACAAATGGTAAACCCCATCCTTATAGAACATACCGTTAGGATCGTTCATCCAGCCGTAAGCAGGAGTATGGTGATAAACCGGACGGAATTTCTCCTTGTTCGTCATATCAAATGAATCAGACATTTTCAATTCCTTCCAGCAAAGTGATGAAGAAGGCATCCCTGCTATATCAATTGATACATTCTGATCCACATACGCAGACAAATCCAAAGGAACATAAGAATCAATTTTTTCACGGGCTAGACGTACATTCATACTCTGAGCAAATTGTCCTTTGTTATTGATAACAATATTCACCTTCCCTTCTGGTGCATCGTCCTGAACGGGAAGATGTAAAAACTTCTTCACCGAATCCAGAACGACAATATTTTGTTCATTAGCCAAATGACGTATCTGCAGGTTTCCCTGTGCACCGGCCACAAGACCGGTACACAGAAAAACTCCCAAACACAAAGCTTTTCCACTAGCAAACAAATCATTGCATTTCATCGCTTTCACTTTTTATTTTTTCATTAAATAATCAACCGTATTCTTCGCAAGCTTGTAAAGGTTCTGAATCTCAGACGCATCCTCTCTATCGCTCGCCTTGTTCCATTCAAAAGCAGGGTCACCGATTGCAATCACATCGCCTCCGGCTTCGTTTGTGAACTCGGCCATGGTGACGGTGTTTTTATTATCAGCATCCTGAGCGAGGACGGTTGCACCGGTTTCAGAAGCCCATGCAGTTCTGGTATTCTCATCAGCAAACGTCCACATAAGCATTTTTTTCTCGGAATAGAAACCATTCGGACGCAAGTCTACATGAGTTCCTGCAAACCCATCAAACATAGGATGCTCCGTGGCTACAATTTTAATTCCTAGAGCATAGCCTAACGTCTCTTTCACATCATCTCTGGTGAATTGCGTAATACCTTGTCCGCTAGGTATAACATCCCATGCAATCAGTTTGGTCATCGCTTCACGTGAAGCAAGGATATTTCCACCAGCCGCATAGTATGACTTGACAGCCTCATCTATATTATATGCAGCATCTTCCACTACAATCTCATTCCAATGCGCCCACACCATCAAGTAGTCACTCAAATCCGCATCCGCCTTTACCGGAATATAATCAACTGTCACATTCGTATAATTGGATTTCAGCCAGGAATAGGCCGCTTCTTCTTCGTCATTGAGGGCATCCAAAGTTTCCGCATTACCGATGAAAGCGATTTTCCCGGCGGCATTATTCCAACCTTCAATAGTATTACCGTTTATCGTAATCTTCGCATTGATTGTTCCGTCATCTATCGTTGCAGTCACAGTGTATTTATAGCCTGCCTGAAACACATCCTTACCCAACGACAGTTTCGCTTCCAGTTCACCGACCTTTACCGTCAGCTCGTTGGCATCCTGCGGATAGATAAAGCCGGAGAAATCAAATTCCGTGGCGGGAGCGGCAGTCCCGGCAGTCCCGACAGTCCAGTCCTGCGCTTGAGCTTCGGCTTTGGGCTCCGCTACACCAATGGCCGTATTGAAACCACCGTCATGCTTCAGTCCGCCAATCACCACATTCTGCCCGGACAAATCTTCATCAGAAGTGACCTGTACTTCCAACAATGCCATCTGATGGCGGAAAGTAAAGCTTACCACCGGAGCTTCCGAATAAGGACGGTTGTTCACGCTTGCCCATAAGAAGTCAACGCCCTCCTGCGTCTCCGTTGTATTCTTATAGATAAAGCCATTGTCCAGCGTTTCGGCATAAGGATAATAAGCAGTAAACGACATAGGCGCATCGGCTGTATAACAGATGGCTTCACCCACCGAATTGAAAGCAACCGAAGCACCCGCCTCAGCCACCTGATACTGCACGTTGGAGTAAGACGTGCCGCCACCCGTTGCCGAGATGCCAACCTTGTCTTCTGCATCCCAACTGCTTCCTGACGCACGGCTCAGAATGCCGGCTGAAAAGCTGACTTCCTCCGGGCTGTCCAGTGCCTGTACATCACCCGCCAATTCGTTTTCGTCACCGCATGCCACCAATGCCAGTGCCAACGCTGCGGCCATAGACCATTTCTTTGTTTTCATGATTTCTTCTATTTTTAAAGTTAATGTTTATTCTCATTCCTGAACGTTGACCTTGACATCGCTCACCTCAATCGAACCGCCGTAATTGTTGATTGACCAACAATTCTTCTGCATGCCATAGATACGGTTGGTATAAGCCACATTGTCGTTAATGTAAACCACACAAATCGAATTGTCCGTATAAACCGTCACATGATAGGTATTGTCTGCCGGTGTATCAAATATATAGCCGTCAATGCCCTTGATAAAACCTTTTCCTTCTTCTCCTTCTTCTTCAAAATTGATTTTCCGCTTTACATCTGACTCCGGATTTACAATAATCGAATAATACTTCTTGGAATCTGTTCCGCGAACCAGCGAAAAGCCGAACTTGTCTGTAGCAGAAGACGTCTTGACCGTAAACGAAATTTTATTGTGTACCTGCAACCTGTTGAACAACAGGTATGAATCGCCCGTCATCGTATAGACGCCGTTGTTGGCTGTCACACCCGACTCGCTTTGCGCCATTATCTTTACTTCCTGCTCCGATGCATACTTCTTGTCGATTCCTTCCACCGCACCTAAAGTAAGCGTACCGTCCTCGTGCTGGATTACCTTATGAGCCACCAGATTTCCTGCCCATTCCGGTTCGTTTGGAGCTGCGCCCACTTCCGTATTGTCATTGCCCGCACGGGTAGGACACCATCCCCAGATGTAGCGGTTCGTACCGTCCGAAGCTGTCTTTCCGGCATAGAAGCCGCGCGAATCCAGAAAGCCTTCATGGTCGTCCGGCCAGGTAGGTTTATCATCTACAGTAGTCGCTTTCAGTTCATCCAAAGTCCGTCCCTTGAAATACTGCACCTTACGGATTTCCGGATATTTCTCGGAATAAACCAGATACCACCAGTCGCCCATCTTGAACACATCGGGACACTCATAGAAACGATCCCACATCATGGTCATGAACACACCTTTATGCTCCCATGACTTCAGATTCGGGGAAACAAATTCCACTAACACGCCTTTTGTGCCCTGCATGGTAGATACCAGCATGTGAAACAGACCGTCGTCACCCTTGAACACGAATGGGTCACGGAAGTCCCTCACACTATAACCATAGTCAGCTCCTTGCAGATAAAAGCTCCGGTCCTTCGTCCATTGCTTGAAGTCGGAGGAAGTGGCTACCATAACCACCTCCTGACTTGCCGTATGTCCGGTATAGAATGTGTAATACATCTTTTCCGGTTCATTATAGATTGTGCTTCCCGTACCGATTGCCGCATCCGGCTCAGCCGCTGTTCCGGTAGGAATCACTTCTCCCATAGAAGTATATGAACCGGCATCCTTCGTGCTCACTCCCCAAATGGGATGGTAAGTCTCCGGATTCGGGCGGAAATCCTGAAGATACAGAATCTTGAATTCCTGAGCCACCGGATCGTAGAATGGCATCGGGTCGCCCACATATCCCACGTACGGCTTATAATATGTAGCGAAAGTCATTTCATCGGTCGATGCAAAATAAGTTGCCGTACCGTCCCAGTCTTTCTGCGTCAGAACCGGACTGTCGTCATCGCTGCAGCTGCCCAACGGCAACAACAAAGCGGTTAAAGCTAAAGAATATATCATTGTTTTCATACTTTACATTGTTTATAATTATTCACCTTTCAGATAATTGATTGCATTAAGAGTCATCGTTGCCACATTGCCGTGATACTGGTCATTGGAAGCGTCTGTTGTTGTATACCAATCATAACAGCCTGACCCGATACATAAGATTCTTCCTTTATTATCTTTGGGCTCAAATTCCCAAATGACGACTGTGTTCGGATCGCCATAAGCCAGATCAATCGCACCGGTCTTTGTTCTCCAATCGTTATAGTCTATATAAGTGCTCCAGTCTTCTTTTTCTTTAGTAATCCACTGTGCCGTTGTATTGGTTATGCCATAGCCTGTATCACAAGTGTAAACCCTATTTGCTTCTGTTCCGGCAACCAAGTTTGCATAAATCGGATGATTCTCATGGCCGGTCTGTTTCACAAAGCTCCATGCACCCGCTGTTATCTCCGGATTGCTTTCAACCCCTCCCCAACAATTGTTAGGGAACACACTTTCATCGGTTACGCCCAGCACTGCCGGATAGAACGTAGCATAACGGGTAAGCAACAGGCTACCACCATTCTCATAGAACTCTTTTACGTTCGTAGCCGCAGAAATTGCTCCGGGAGCAAGTGTCTTAAATTTGTCCACATTATCTATCGTTTCATCAACATGCAGATGCCACCACATCACCTTGCATTCATCCAAATCCACCGCATTGGAACGTACCTCTTCAAACGAAATATAACGAGCATTCGGCACATTCTGCAACATCCAGTTTGCCGCCTCCTTCTCTTCCAGATTCAAATCATCAATTGTAGCAGCCAAGCCTACATAAACCGCACTCGGAGAATCCGACGGAATCACCGTCACCGTATAGACAGCCTTTGCACTCCGGCAAGTCACCGTGAACTCTACAGGATTTGTAAAATCGACAGCCTGTCCAGAAAGTGGAGAAACCTCAGCCCCTTCGGATACTTCAATCGCAGGAACCAAATCCGTCATCTTCACCGTCGTCGGCACATAGACCAGAATCGTATGATTTCCCTCGTTAATGATGCCCTTATAACTACCGTTCAATTCGAACGAAGTGATTCTTGCCTCATCACGCTTCACTGTTACCGTATAGTCCAAGAAGACATCTCCACTGCTCACGCGAACGGTCTGAGGAAAAGAGAAGTTCGCTACATCACCAGCTCCCATCGAAGCGATTGCACTTTCAGAAGTACCGATTGCCGTCACTTTCATTTCATCGGTATTATATGTTTCGGGAACCCCTACCACAACCGTACATGTTGTATTATCAATTACCCCCGGATAACTGTCCAGTTCAAAGACCGTCAGCCATACATCTTTATCTAACTGTAGACTCGATTTATTATCGTCACTGCATCCACCCGTTGTGATTACCACAGCCATCACAAGGAAAAGAACCGTAAATTGTCTTATTATCTGTTTCATTGTTATTGTCTTTTTAAAATTTTACCAACCGCCACAATTCTGTGTATAATGCCCGTTGCTGGCACTGATTTGTGCAAACGGAATAGGAAGGTATTCATTCTTGTTCTTTGTAAACGAAGCATTCGAATAAATTGTACAATTATCCGCTTCCCCCGCATAATATTTATTCAGCACCTCAGATGCTTCACCCCAACGAACCAAATCAAAGAAACGGTCGCTTTCCATCGCCAATTCCACACGACGCTCAAATTTCAACATCTTCAAAGCTTCTTCCTGTGAATAAATACCATTGTATGGCTGCACATTGAAATTGACATTATATTTGGCGGGATAATCAGAAATCAGTGCCGTACTCTGCTTTGCTCTGTTACGAATTTCATTAATAAGACTTACCGCCTCAGCAATACGTCCATCATTCAACTGAATCAAGGCTTCCGCACGCATCAGTAACACGTCTGCATAACGAAGTACAATATGGTTCATCGGGCTTCCCCACCAGGTTCCTTTAATCAGATAGCCGCCGTCCGGATCCACATTATGTTTCAGAGTCACATAATATCCGTACAAGCCATTGCTTCTGCTCCATGTGGATGAATTATTCATCATATAGTTTGTATTGAACTCATACGGAAATCCAGGCATACCCACGGTCAGGAACAGACGAGGATCGGCTGTATCCTCCGCTTTGTCATAATCCTTGTCATTGAAGGTATCCAGATAAGGATGGCCATTTGCGTCGGTACGGAAAGCGTTCACCAGATTCTGGCTCGGCTTATAGAAGTCACATCCTCCGTCGGTAACACCCGGTATGTTCGGGACAATCAGACCATACGACCAGTTACAGTTACCATTGGTCGTACCGTCATTCATGGAATACTGCATTGCCCATAAAGACTCCGGACCGTTTTCATATTGAGGTTCCGGACGAAAATTATTATGGAAGTCCGGTTCCAAAGCGTACCCCCCTGCCGACATGATGCCCTTTTCCGTATATAGAACTACTTTCTTCAAATCGTCTGCATTGATACCTGTCACTTCATTGCTCTCCGGGTTATCCTGACGGTAGGCTTTATACAGATAGGTCTTTGCCAGATAAGCCGCCGCTGCTGCTTTTGTGGGACGTCCTTTGTCTGCTTGCGTATCAGGCAAATTGTCGTATGCGAACTGGAAATCATCCGCAATCAGCTGCCATCCTTCATCATTCGTATAAGCCGTATTCGACAGGTTATTATATTCTTCGGGAGAAAGATTTTCATCGTTCGCAAATACGATGTTCTTATACAGCTGTTTCAACAAGAAATGTCCGTGACCGCGCAGGAAACGCATCTCGGCAATACGCTGCTGTTTTAGCGGATATGTACTTTCATCCAATTGGTTCAACAGTTGCAAGGCTGCATTTACACGTGAAATGCAATTATACAAACGCTGCCACATATCACTGATGTTCCAGTCTGTGGTCATAATACCTTGAGAGATTTCCAGTTTGTGAAACACATCACCGTCTTCTGTTCCGTTTCCTCCTTTATAAGCATCGTCCGAACGCACGTCAAAATTCCACATTGAGAAAGAAGAGTTAATGTCCTCAGCTGAAATCCATACAGCATAGGCCGAAATCACCAGATTTTCCACATACTCCGGATTCTGCAGTTGTTCATTGTCTATTGTTCCCTGTGGTACCTGGTCTTCCAGGAAATCGGAACATCCCGTACAAGCCAAAGCAAGCCCTAAAACTGTAGTATATAATAGTTTTTTCATAATCTTCAAATCTATAATTCATTCATTAAAAACTGACATTCACACCAAAAGTCACGTTTAACGGAATCGGATAGCCGTAATTAGGATTCTCCGGATCGACACCGGTAAATTCTTTACTCTTAATCGTTAGCACATTCTGTGCACTTACATACAAGCGCAGCCGCTCCATCCTCATCTTATGCGCCCATGCCTGAGGTACGTTATATCCCAGCTGGATATTACGCAGTTTCAGGAACGAACCGTTCTCCACAAAATAGGTGGAAACACGCTTTTCGTTGTTTACATCGTCACGGGACAAAGCCGGAATATCTGAATCAGGATTTGTAGGAGACCAGGCATCAAGCACACGTTTGCCTTTATTCAGAAAACCAATATTCAGACCACTCCACAAATCGGTTTCTTTTTTTAAGTCACTAATAACATCCACTCCCTGTACACCCTGCCAGAACATGGTCAGATCGAAATTCTTGTATTCGAGATAAACGTTTAGCCCATAGCTGAAAGCTGGAGTCGGGTCATAAATCCATTGCTGGTCTTTTTCATTAATCACCCCATTTCCGTCGAGGTCACGCCAACGGATACGTCCCAATCCGGCACCTTCCTGAGTAGCATGATTGTCAATCTCTTCTTGCGATTTAAATATTCCGTCGGCCACATAACCCACTTGCGAGCCGTTCGGATGGCCGATTACACTTTCAACCCCATTACCACCGAAGGTTCCGTTTGCTGCAACTGTGGCAGGAAGAGCCGTTATCTTGTTACGATAGGCAGAAATGTTCGCGTTCAAATCGTATTTTAAGCCAAAAGCCGTTGTATTCCTGTAACCAAGATTCAGTTCAAACCCTTTGTTCTCCATCTCGCCGGCATTAATCCATTGCGAACTTCCCTCACCCATGGCTGCAATACCTGCCATCTGCACAAGAATATCCGTTGTCTTTTTCCAATACCAATCGAACGATCCGTATAAACTCTGATTGAAGAAAGAGAAATCAAGACCTAGATTAGTCTGGGTTGTTGTCTCCCATTTAATATCATCATTTCCAATCTGGTTACGTTTGAAACCGGATTGCAGAATGCTTCCTCCGTTTGTTCCGGCAATGTCATACGAGGTTCCGTAACTTTGACCTCCTGATTCAGTCACACCGTAATTAGGCACATAAATCGTGTAACGGGCGATATTAGAAATTTCCTGATTACCAGTCTGTCCCCATGACGCACGGATTTTCAAATCATCAAGCCAAGACACATCTTTCAAGAAATTTTCACGGCTGAGACGCCATCCGAGAGAAACTGAAGGGAATGTCGCATAACGGTTGTTTTTACCGAAACGTGAAGAACCGTCACGGCGTATTGTCAGAGACGCCAGATATTTATCATCATACGTATAGTTCAACTTGCCGAAAAATGACACCAACGAATATCCTTCACCCGAACCGTATGCCTGAGCTGTGCCCACACCTGCATCCGGCCACATGAAATTTGTGTTCAGAATGGTAAAATCTTCCTTATAGCCAGAAAACCAACTATCGTCTTCACGATTTAACTCCATACCAACCATTGCATCACCACGGTGTTTTCCTATTTCCAAATTATACGTGGCAATGGCATTCCACATCCATTTTGTCCAATGTTCTTGTTTGGCTTCCACCGCATTCTTATCATTCGCCACATTACCTTCCGTTATCGGAAATGTAAAGATACGCTGTTGCTTCTGTGAATAGTCCAGCCCGAAAGTAGAACGTATGTTGAATCCTTTGAACGGATTCAAATTAATGTATGCGTCACCGAACATACGCCAATACGTATAACGATTATTGGAATTGCGTTCCAAGCGTGCCACCGGATTCTCGCGGTCAGGATATCCCCCAACAGGCCCCGCATATTCCCCATTAACATCATATACCGGCAAAGAAGGATTGAACTGAAGTACATTCTGCAAAAAGCTGCCAGGAGCCTGAACTTCAGATGTACGATTCAAAGTGAAATGTTCACCTACCGTCAAGACCTTATTAATCAAATGATACTCTGTGTTCATACGTGCGGAGAAACGTTCGAAATCGCTCTCTTTGATAATACCTTTATTCTTGTAATATCCTAAAGAGAAAAAAGAGGTTCCTTTCTCCGAACCGTTACTTACAGAGACATTATATTGCTGAATCACACCAGTACGGGTAGTCTCGTCAAACCAATCCGTATCGGCAGAAGGAACCGTATTGCCGGAATCAAGGAAACGCGACATGCTAATACCATTTAGTTGAGGATAGCCGTTGGCATCATACCCCCAATCATATCGATACCCCAAAGCGTTCGTATTAGGATCTTGACCACCGTTAACATATGCCTGCCACATCGCCCTGCCATATTCTTCCGCGTTCAACACTTCCATTTTATTATTATACATAGAAGCTGAAACTGATGCATCAAAATTAATCTTCAACTGTCCTTCTTTTCCTTTTTTTGTAGTAATAATAATTACTCCGTTCGCCGCACGAGACCCATAAATAGAAGCCGATGCCGCATCTTTCAACACCTGAATCGACTCAATATCATTGCCATTTAATTCATGCATCCCTCCCTTTGTTGGTACACCATCAATAATATAAAGAGGATCATTGTTATTCAATGTTCCAATACCTCGAATACGGATTGTTGTAGAACCACTAGGATTACCGTCAGAAGTAATGTTCATACCCGGCACACGCCCTTGCAAAGCTTTCATAGGATTGTTTTCATTCTGCTTCGAAATATCATCCATGCTCACCATCGAAACAGCACCTGTTAAATCAGCTTTACGCTGAGTTGTATATCCAGTAACAACCACTTCTTCCAGCATTTCAGAATCTTCTTCCAGCATTACATGTAAAACTTCGTTAGCTTTTAATGTTTGAGACTTAAAACCTACATAAGAAATTACAAGTTCAGCCCCTTTTTTTACTGATAAAGAAAACTTTCCGTCAAAATCAGTGATTGTACCATTCGTTGTTCCCTGCTCTAGCACTGTTGCTCCAATAACAGGCAGACCATCAGATTTGGAAACAACAGTTCCAGACACCTGCAAGCCTTGCGCTTGCATCATCAAACACGTCATCAAAAACAGACATGTAAGAAAAAATGTTCTTTTCATGCTTTCCATTGTTTGCATTAAAAATAAGTTCAACACATTAAACATTTGTGTACGTTCTTACGCAATAGTTTGCCAAAAACGACAGCACAAATGTATCGTACATAAGTCCAAACATATAAAAAAATGTTTCCTCCCGTTGCATTTTTGTTACAAAGAAACAAAAGTACAACAAGAGGAAACATTTATAAGATATTACATTTCAGACTCTTAACAAAATCCGAATCAAAAGGCTTCTTTCCTTTTTCCGCTGGTTGCAATCAGATATATACCTAACAATATCAATGGTACACTCAGCCATTGTCCGATGTTCAACGTCATGCCTACTTCTTCAGCTACCTGCGGATTCTTCATGAATTCCAATCCGAAACGGGCACCGAAAAAGATTAGCAAAGAAACGCCCGTAGTCAGTCCGATTCGTTTACCTAAATGAAGTTTGTGATACATGAACCACGATACAACCAGTGCCACCAGACAATAAAGCATTTCATAAATCTGAGTAGGATGACAAGCCTGTGCCACTCCATTCTGATTATACAGTTCCTGCCATTCACGCGAGCGGACAAACTCAAATCCCCAGGGTAAAGTTGTAGGATAACCGAAAATCTCGGAGTTCATCAGGTTACCGAAACGGATACACATACAAACCACCGCTACGGCAGGTATCATACGGTCGAACAACCACCACACGCTTTTTTTCGTCACTGTCTTGGAATACCAGATTAAAGCCAGTATCAAGGCAAATACACCTCCGTGACTAGCCAGTCCGCCTTTCCAGATTTTCAGGATTTCTGCCGGATGTGCTCCATAATAATCCCATTCATAGAACAGGCAGTGCCCCAGACGAGCTCCAATCACACTGCTGACAATACAATATACAAACAGTTTGTCGGCCCAGTTTTCCGGATACCCTTCCTTCTTAAACAAACGGGAGACCATTTCGTAAGCCAGAATAAATCCCAGCCCCCACATCAGCCCGTACCAACGGATTTCAAGCGAACCCAAATGAACCAGCACCGGATCCACATCCCATACAATGCTCGCAAATGTCATGCTACTTAATTTTTAATCAATAAACTTCACAAAGGAACAAAAAAAATGGATTGCTTCAAAACAGAAGAAACACTCTTTGAGGGTGCGGTGCCCTTTCACGCGAAGACCAGCCCCACCGCTCAGTACTCCCTAAGCAGTACTTCAGTACTTCCGTGGGAGTACTCCAGTACTGCCGGGAAAGTACTACAGTACTGCCAAGGAAGTACTGGCAAACGATAAAATTCTGATTTAAAGTCGCTTTAAAGCAAGCTTGATCACTTTTTCCACAGGCGCATCCGGTTCCTCTTTAAGAATCTGCGCGGTCACCTTTTGAGAAGGCGCCTGTGCAAATCCCAACATGGTCAATGCAGCCACTGCCTCTTCATATATTTCCGTATTGGCAGCTACAGCCACCGATTTGACGGTTGCCGCACTCTCTATACCTGTCACTGCAATCTTATCTTTCAGCTCCACAATGATACGCTGGGCAGTTTTCAAGCCAATCCCCTTCACGGTCTTCAGCAGCTTGTCGTTTCCACTGCCAATCACGTTACACAATTCCGAAGGAGAAAGTGCCGACAAAATCATACGTGCTGTATTTCCTCCAATGCCCGATACACTGATAAGCAACAAAAACAATTCCCTCTCCTGACGAGTGGCAAATCCGTATAACACATACGCATCTTCACGGATGGCCTCATATATATAGAGTTTGACCTCCTTTTTTCCCTGTACGGCAGAGTAAGTATTCAACGACACATTAATTCCATATCCTAATCCATTACACTCTACAACCACCCACGCCGGAGTAGCATCCACAAGTTCTCCTTTGATATATTCAATCATGTTTTTCTAACAATTTATAAAATGGAGAACAAAAATAACGATAAGAAAGTTATAAATTGTAAGTTCAGCCAGATTTTTTTGGAATTCGTGGCTTTATTGCTTGTTTGGAATGATTCTAATTCTGTATTTTTGCGCCAACTAAAACGAAACAACTTAAAACAAATAAGAAATATGAAAAAGATTAGAGCAGCCGTAGTAGGTTACGGAAACATCGGAAAATTCACACTGGAAGCACTTGAAGCAGCTCCTGATTTTGAAGTAGCAGGTATCGTACGCCGTAATGGAGCAGAAAACAAACCTGCAGAACTGGCCGATTATCCTGTAGTAAAAGATATTCGCGAACTGAAAGATGTAGATGTAGCTATTTTGGCAACTCCGACCCGCAGCGTAGAACAATATGCAAAAGAAATCCTCGCATTAGGAATCAACACGGTAGACAGCTTTGACATCCACACTCAGATTACCAGCCTGCGCCGTTCTTTGGGTGAAACAGCAAAAGCTCACAACGCAGTAGCCATCATTTCTGCCGGATGGGATCCGGGAAGCGACTCTGTAGTACGTACGCTGCTGGAAGCCATCGCTCCGAAAGGAATCACTTACACTAACTTCGGTCCGGGCCGCAGCATGGGACACTCTGTAGCCGTTCGCGCCATTGCCGGAGTAAAAGATGCATTGTCTATGACTATTCCGGTGGGAACAGGTATTCACCGCCGTATGGTATATGTAGAACTGGAAGAAGGTGCAGATTTCAAGACAGTAGAAGCAGCTATCAAAGCTGACCCCTATTTTGTAAACGATGAAACACACGTTATCCAGGTTCCTTGCGTAGACGACCTGAACGATGTAGGTCACGGTGTAAACCTGGTTCGCAAAGGTGTATCAGGTAAGACTCACAACCAGCTCTTCGAATTTGACATGAAGATCAACAACCCGGCTCTGACAGCTCAGGTACTGGTTTGTGTAGCTCGTGCTTCTATGAAGCAGCAACCGGGATGCTACACCATGATTGAAGTTCCGGTTATCGACCTGTTAGCAGGCGACCGTGAAGAACTGATTGCTCACTTGGTATAATACATAATCTTTAACGCTACGGGCCGACTTGTCACACAGATAAGCCGGCCCGTTTTCATTTATACATCTTATAACCATTTCTTCACAATCTCCTCCGTACGCTCCCACAGTTCCTGCTGTTGCACATGAGGAAGATACTTCCCGGATAACCTTACAGCACGTCCGCTTACATTCAATGTACCGGTACGCTTGCCTGCCTCTTCATCCAGCAGCAAACCGATTGCCGTGGCTGCCCCTTGACGAGGTGTCCGGATAAACGGCCGGAAGAAAATATCCGTCAAAGGGTCAAACCACATGTGCATAGTGATAATATCCGTCGAAACAATGCCCGGATCAGCCGCATTCACCACAATTCCTCTCTCCTTCACACGAGCTGCCAGTTCAAGCGTAAAAAGCGTCAATGCCAATTTTGTATTACTATAAACCGGAATTCGCCAGAAACTCCCTTTCTTTCCACGCAAGAAAAAGTCCGGAAAATCCAATTTGCCGATTGCATACGTACACGACACCATGTTGACCACTCTGCTCCCCTCTCCCATTAGTGGAAGTAATTTGCGTGTCAACAGATAAGGCCCCACATAATTCACACTCACCGTACGCTCCAGTCCATCCTCCGTCAGTCTGCGACCGGTTTCCATCGTCCCGGCATTGTTCATCAGCAATGCCAGTCTCTCCCCACGGGCACAGAGTCGCTCCGCAAAGTCAGCCACAGAAGCCAACGAAGCCAAATCAATGTACATGACCTCCACCTCCGGATTCCCCGTTTCCTTCACCAGCCACTCTCTTTTAGCCTCAGCCTTTTCCCTGTTACAGCAGGCCATTATCACCCGATAACCAGCCAACGCCACCGCACGAGTAATCTCTGTTCCCATTCCTCCGTCGGCACCTGTAATCACTGCTAATTTACGCTCCATCTCATCCCTTGCTTTCAATTCGTTCGATTTCTTTCTTCAGACAAGGCGGCAGTTCCTCCTGCAAATGCTGATGACAAGCCATGTCCAACGTGTACATACGGGCAATGCAATAATTACTATGACGACAATTGCACCGTGCATTCTCTTCCCGTCGCATACGATTCACAAAATCGGGCTCATTCAGCAGCGCACGCCCCATCTGTACCGCTTCAAAACCATGATTCAATACCTCCTCTATTTTCTGTCGCGACACCAGACCTCCCACATACACCAACGGTATGTCCAGTGCCTCACGAAACTTCAAGGCATCTTCCAGAAAATAAGCCTCACGGAAAGGAACAGAGGGAATCATGTATTTACCTACCAGTCGTACGCCATACTTCAACCACCAACAAGTCATGTAGTGCGTCATGGTTCGGATAGGCATCTCCCCCCGCATCACATACATCGGTGCCTTGCTGACAAATCCACCGCTCAACACCAGCGCATGCGCTCCCAATTCCTGCAGTTTCCGTGCCACCTGTAACGACTCGTCCAGCTCCATACCTCCCCGAAAACCGTCGCGCATATTCATTTTCACCAGCACAGCCATGTCATTTCCCGCTGCTTTCATCACTTCCTCCATCACCATCTCCATAAAACGCATCCGATTCGCTAACGTCCCGCCAAATTCATCCTTCCGGTGATTGGTAGAAGGGGAAAGAAACTGGCTAATCAGGTATCCATGCCCAGCATGTATTTCCACCGCATCGAAACCTGCTTCACGCGCCAGACACACAGACCGTCCGTAAGCTTTCGCCATTTCCGGCAATTCATCGGCACACAGTCCACGTACAAAAGTCGGTGAATACAAATTGAATCCGCTACCTGCTCCTACCGGAAGGCATCCACAAATACTCTTATGCGACATATTACCACAATGCCCCAGTTGAATACTTGCTGCCGCCCCTTCGGCATGCACCGCATCCGTCAGCTCACGCAGTCCCGGCACAATCTCCGGCCTCATCCACAACTGCCGGTCGAATGAAAGTCCACTACGCGTTACGGCTGCATACGCCACCGTAGTCATCCCCACTCCACCGACAGCTACCGAACGGTGATAATCCAGCAATTGCGGTGAAGGTACATTTCCCGGACACATGCTTTCAAATGCAGCCGAACGAATACTACGGTTACGCAGTGTCAACGGCCCCAAAGTGACCGGAGTAAATAAAAGTGAATCCATCTTTCCTCCTTTCCCTAATATATATAAGGTATAATTCTTTTTCTGCTGCCTACCGCCTGCTTTCCGAACTCCTCACAATAGCGTTTGTAAATGGCATCGGCACGCGGCACCAGGTTGGCAGCTGTCCACCACACAAACACCCAGGCCGCAGGCGAAGCCGTCAGCAAGGCAAATCCTATCCATTCCACCAGTTCCCCGAAATAATTGGCAGAAGTCACATAGCGATAAAAACCTTTCTCCGGCAGGTAATGACGCGTATCGCCCGGCTTCCGTAAATTCCGGATTACATGGTCCGCATGCAGATTGATGGCCATACCTATGAAAAAGATCACGACTCCTACCCAAGGTAAAGGATTTGTCCAGAAAGCGGTCGGTTCGTACTTTCCCGGTAATGCACAATTGAAAAAGCTGGCTGCCAACAAGGTGGCATTGATTACGTTGAAAAGTATTCCCATCGCCATGATAGCCAGCGGCATCCGGCTCTTCCCTTTCATCAGCAACGGAAAAACAAACGAACGCTGAAAGTAATGCAGCATGAACAGCCCCACAAATACGGCCTGCGGAGTATACGCCTCTACTCCTGTCTTCCACGCCCAAAGCCCCATTACCACAAATGAAGGAGCTTCCATCAGTACCCAGCCTACTTTGTTCGGCACAGACCACCCCCACGAGCGAGTACGAAACATGCCGTACCCGGCCTTCACAAAATAAAGTGCGACAAAGACTACCACTGCCAAGAAGGACAGAACATATAGCATGATTTGATAAGTTTCGTAATTCATAGCGTGCGGTTTTGTCCTTGAAGATAAAGAAAATATCTGTAAAGAGGAAAAGGAATAAGAAAAACTTACCCCCAATAGCGGGATTTGTGCTATTTGGGGGAAGATGCAATGCTCTTTATACAAGGACAATCTGCATCCTCATATAAAAGTTTCGACTTTTTAGTTTAAAGGCAATATAAGTATTCTCTCTATCCATTTTACAATCTATAAAATTAATCTTATAGAATGAAGAACTATTATAATTTCTCAATACATGCAAAACGTCTTTGTTTTTAAATAGTCCTTCTAATAGAATATTTTTATCAGAAGGACTATTATTGCCCAATTATAACCTAATGAATATACAAAGTCTTATTATCTGCGGAAACAGTAATTCTTAACTCTTTTTTCTGTTCATCATATTCCCACGTATCGGCATTTTCCACAGAAGATACTTTTTCTATATTCTTAATAATAAAGGCGTAATTATAAGAACATTGACTCTTCAAGCTTATCTCTTTTTTAGTTTCGTCATAAGAAATAGAGCAATCAAAATATTCTATACCATCTCCTGTTGGTAAATGAAACTGCTGACTGGAAAGCCCATTAGGATATACTAAAAAAGTAACTTTATCCTTGAAAGAAGCATTTCCGATTCCGGTAATATCCGATTGAATATCCATAGGGATAATAGCTCCTTTTTTAATAAATAAAGGGAATTGACTTAATGGATATTCTCTTGTAACTTCTGCGCTTGCAGAATATAATTCTCCAGTCCAGAAATCATACCAAAGTCCTTCTGAAGGCAGAGTAAATGATTTCTGATTGGATACCGATGACGTTATTGCTTTTGTAAATATATATTTACCTAATTGATGACTTTCATCTTCAAAAGATGTATTATTCAATAATGTTCCTCCATGTAAATGTGCATCTACAACTGTCGAAAATAAATATGGAACTAATTCATCATGTAATATAACACAAAAACGATAAATATCTTCTATATCTTTACCATGATACCACGGTAAATGATTAGTAAATGCACCGTTTTCTCCGCCATTAATAATTCCTGCTGTCATACAGCCAAATTGAATATAACGTGTAAATTCCTCTTTACTGGAACGTTTATTAAAAAATCCAGCAACCTCACACGCTGGAGCAGCATACCCCAACAAGCTCGATTGATAAATGTTGTTAATTTGCAGTTTCAATCCATCCCAATCTCCTGAGAAATCACCACACCAACCTAACCCCATTTTATCTGTACTAGCAAAACATCCACCTTGATGGGAATAAGGACGAGCTATAATAATTCCTTCAGATCTTTTTTTAATAGTATATTCATGCATAGCATCATAATAATAATGTCTGAATTCTTTATTACTCATCAACCCTATGTGGGTTTGAATAGAATCACCAAACCAAAATTCTCCTTGATCAACTTTCCAACCATAAACTCCGTCTATAAAAACTTTATCCAACTGAGTGTTCCACCATTTTATAGCTTCAGGATTTGTAAAGTCTATATGAACACCATATCCTTTCCACCATTCATGAGGCATACTATTATTTATACCTAACTTATTTTTACGTACAAAATCATATGTTTCACACTTTTGTAAAGAAGTATCTTTACTTTTTAAATTAACAGCACCAGTTAACCATAAAATAGTCTTAACTCCCTTCTGCTCCAATTTCTTTATCATATTTTCAGCATTAGGATATCTGCTTGTATCCCAATTAAAATCATTGTAAGCAGTAGACCAAGGACTATCTATTATTGTTGCTTCTACTGGTATATTCCTAGATAAATAAGAATCTACTAATTTCATAACTCCAGCTTCCGTATTTAGACTATCTTCCCAAACAATATGCTTGAATGCCCATGCGGGAGTAATAACTGGATTTTGTGCATTTACACAATAACAATACTTCGGTAAATTTTTACCGATAAATTAAAATTA
>UMGW01002111.1_pt1 | contig 40960 bp, 37 predicted proteins | sample 1965371 | NCBI WGS metagenome assembly UMGW01 (sample SAMEA4836082, study PRJEB28245) | human gut metagenome | biome: gut microbiome; material: fecal sample | place: Denmark | collected 2008
CACCCCTGTGGCGTCTACATCAGCTGTAAATTCCGGAGAGTCGAAACTCACCTGTACGTGGCTTTGTGCTGCCAGGTTGTAAATTTCTGTGGGGCGTACCTTGCTTACCACTTGCAGAATACTCATGGAGTCTCCTAGGTCTGCATAGTGCAAGTGAAATTTCGGTTGTCCTTCCAGATGTGCGATACGTTCGCGGAAGTCTACTGATGAGCGGCGAATAGTACCGTGTACATCATAACCTTTTTCCAATAAGAATTCGGCCAGGAATGATCCGTCCTGTCCTGTAATACCTGTGATTAGTGCTACTTTTCTTTCCATGTTTATAAAATGAAAAGTTTGAAATTAACTTATTATTAATTACTTATATCTGAATAATATATATGATAGGTCTTTATTTATTTTCTTTGTAATCTTTATTAATGCAATAGTGCAGACTATTATAATAATAGTTAAAGGGTAAATAATAATATTGATATTTCTGCTATTTATTATTTCATTACAATAATGTCGTAATACAATAATAAATAGCATGTGTGATAAGTATATTCCAAATGTCATATTAGATAAATCACTTATTATTTTAATCAATCTATTATCATGGGAGGTTAGATTGATTTTTTTTGTTATTCTATAAATTAATTCAAATAGTGAGACACTTATAAATAAAATGAAAGGATTATCGTACCAAATCATATAGTGGTTTTTCCAGTGAGACAAGAAAAGACCTATAAAGGATAAAATGATGATTGATAAAAAAATACAATGGTTTATACTGCTGAATCGTTGTTTTGAAATATAATATCCAGCTAATAAATATATTAGATAACAAGTGTATGAGAGTCCAGATGTTGTTGGATAAGGATAGCCTTTGTATATGAGAAATCCATTATAGATGAAAGTTGCACAAATAATTATAGAAGTGATAAATATCATTAGGATTTTTGCTTTGGTTACTAAATAGGAGATAATTGGCATTGCAATATAATATAGTATAATCATTCTGATATACCATAAATGAATTTCAGGTTTGTGAATTAAAGCTATATTGTATAATAGTTCTCTAAAAGAAAAATGTTGATTGCATAAAAAATAAAATATAATCCATATTTCTCCTGTTATAATGATTGTTAATAAGTTGTGCTTGTAAAAATTTGTAATGCTAGCTGTCGTATTTAAATCTTTCTTTAATATTAATGCCCCACTTGTACACATAAATAAAGGAACTCCTATACATGAAAATATAGAATTAATGGTATGTCCTATTGTAAATAAATTATTGGAGTCAGATTTGCATATTAGCATGGTATGAGCTATTATTACTGAAAGTATAGCTATTATCTTAATGATATCAAGAGATATAATACGTTTCATCTAATAAATATAGCGTTTTTAAGTTTAGAATTTCATTTATTTAAAAAATCTTTTTCCAATTAAATTCTTCATCTTTAAATGTTTGTGAAAAAATTCTGGAGCAGCAACGTAAAATATATGCTACAACAATAATAATAAGAAACATGATTAAGATATTTAATGGGAAGATATTGTTCATTTTGTCTGTAAATAAAGTGCCCTGTACAAGATATATTTCTAGACATAGCCCCCCTATGAATTTTATACCCCATCCTATGTATTTGTTCGTATACCATTTCTTTAAAGTATCACTACTACAGACCTTATAAAAGTAATACACAATAAATAGTAGAGGAATAAGTGAGGTTATTTGAAGTTCGGAGTATAAAGGATATTTCCTCCCTGCAAATAAGATGGCATAATAGACAAATGTACTGCCTATAAGTTTAATGAAATCGGTATTAAAGTTAAAATTCCATTGCTTTTGAGAGATTCCCATCATGGCTCCCAATAACATGAATAAGAAGTAATGCCCCCATTTAAAATAAGTAGCACCATACATGTTATAATCAGCTGGTCGGTCTATGATGAAATACCAGGCAATACAGATTAATGCCACTATGCCAAATACCCATTTCAAATGATGTAACATAAATCGTTGGATAAAGTAAAGCACTACATAATATATCATGATACAAGTTACAAACCATCCTCCTCCATGAATAATGGTATAATCCATACTCTGATGTTGGTTGAAAATGAAAGCACTTAATATGGCCCATGCAAAAACGGTGGGGTAAATTCGATTGATTCTTCGTTTATACCAGTTATCGAATCTTCCCATTCTACTTAAAAACAGAGTAAAACCGGAGCAGAAGAAAAATAATACATCTCCGATAGCTCCTCCTGTGGCTAGAATATCATACTTCCCATACAACATACCCATGTGAGAATTGGTAATAAGTAATGCTGCAAAGAATTTTAATATGTCGATACCTATATTTCGTTCTTTCATTATTGTATAGTTTGCTTATATAACTCAATCATTTGTTGAGCTTTTCTGTTCCATGATAGTTCTTGTTGTCTTTTTTTGCAGTTCTTTGCCATCTCTTTTAAAAGATTTCGGTCGTTTTCTAATTCATTAAGTACTTTGGCAAAGTCGTTAATTGATTGCTTCGGATTGGAAAGGGTTATTTTTTTTCCCACTTTCTCATTGATGACATATCCCATACCACATGCGTCGAAACAAACTACAGGTAATTGATTGCTTACAGCTTCAAGTACTACTGTAGAAGTATCTTCACTAATGCTAGTGAATAGGAAAATATGTGCCTTTTTCATTGCTTCAATTATCACTTTATTAGGTTGATTTCCATGCCACGTGACAGATTGATTTAACTGAAGTTTTTCAGCTAAATCATGCACTTCCTGTACCTGTTTATCATTTCCTGTTCCATAAATATCTAAATGTAATTTAGGGTTCTGAGTTTTTTTTAGGATTTGTAATGCTAAAGGAAGTTGCTTGCGAAAGTCAAACTTTCCTACCCACATTATATGTAAACGCTCATCATTAAAATTCTTGACAATATTTTCTTGTATATCAAAACATCCTGTTTCTGGTATGATAATAGATTCGAGGTTTTTATATTTTTTTATGGCTTTGTAGGAGTCAGGTATAGAGCTGATTAATAAATCAGCTCTATTAAAAGCTTCATTTACTCTTTTATCATATTTTATTTGAGCAATATTTATAATATTTTTTATTCGGTTGAATAGCTTCATTTTTAATCCACATTCTTTAAGATAAGCTGTGGGGAATTGTTTCAATCCTCCAATTGGTCCCCATATGAAAGGAATGTTGGGAATCTTCCATAAATAACCTGGTTCACGGAAGCCTATCATATTTAATTGATGAAGAATGTCGATTTGAGTTCTTTTGCAAATATCTTGTGCTATCAAGTATGTTTTCCATTGCCATTCTTTATAATATTTATAAAAGCGCCAATCGCCTTGATTCCAGCACATCTTTCGTATTTCATCAGGAACGGAATTATAATAGAAATACATATTTTTTCCTTGAGGAAGAGTTGGAAGAACTGTTTCTATTTTATCTCGAAATTCTCCTTCTGTAATAATGTAAAGTTTACAATATTGGGCAAGGTTTGTGCACCAATTCCATGCCATTCCTGGTTCACTTCCCATATTGGGAGAGCAAGCATACGCATTAATGAGTATAGTAAGCATATATAAAATATGTTAGTCAGAATATAGCCGTAAATTTATTTTTTAGAAATCTCCCGGTATAGGATGTTATTGTACAAATAATGATACAGATAATAATAGAAATAATATCTGCTTTTATGAAAGATGATGGTAACAGTTTATCATATAAAATTCTAATGATAGGCCAGTGAATACAGAGAATGAATAAGGAATATAAGCCCCAAAAAGAAAAAGTATTATTGATAATTTTTATTTTTTCTAATGAATAGCTTATTGATAAAATAAATCCAATACCTCCTACCGATGCTAATAAATATTCAATAGGATTTTGTGGGAGAATCAACCAACGAATACCAATATTGATTGGATAAATCTTAATGAAAATATAGCACGTAATTATACTTATGAATAATAGTAGATATTTGTTTCGTTTTAAAATATTTTCTATTTTAAAATAATAAGTTCCTGCAAGTATGAATGGAATGGATATTCCTGCTTTTGTTAAATTGGTATAGTCATCAATTTGTTTCAGTCCTAGAAAATAACATATTATAAAAATCAATATACTTCCTATAATAGAAATATAACGTTTCCCTATTTGATTAAACGTTAATATTATGGTTGTTAAAGTAAAAAGAGCTATTAAAAACCATTGTGGACCATTGTCAAATGAATCAGGATCATAAATATGTAGATTTTCTATACTTGTTCGTTTGGTTGCCAAAACTAAAATAGAACAAATTATTCCAAAAAACAAATATGGGAAAATCAGACTTTTAATTTTCTTATAAAGAGATTTTTCTAATGTATGAGATTTAGTTAGAAAAATACCACTTAAAAAGAAAAAGACTTGTACATAATAAAAAGTAAACCATGATTCCCACGAGCAATAGCTGTGGCTTAATACAATTAAGAATATGCAGATTCCGCGTGCTATGTCAAGTGCTTTATTTCTTTTTATCATAGTCTAATATTGATTATATAAGCTTAAACATGCATTGTATATTTTTCTTGCAGCGATTTCAGGAGTATAGTTTTGAACTATAAAATATGATGTATTTCCCATTTTATTCAAATTAGAATGATGAAACAAACTTAAAGTTTGAATTATACTTTCTTTTTTTAAAGGATCAAATCTATATCCATTTTTCCCTTCTTCTATCAGTTCTAGGTGTCCTCCATTATAGATAGAACATGCAATTGGAAGTTTGCATGCCATAGCTTCTGGGACCACTAAGCACCAATTATCTTCTAAAGTGGGCATGACAAATACATTAGCTATTGCATAATATTTATAGACCTCATCATATTCAATTCTACCTAATAAATGAATTGATTGAACTCCTCTATATTTGTGTTGTAGCTTTTCCAATAAAATACCTGTACCTATAACTAATAAGTTATCTTCGGTATGTTGTTGAATATGTTCTTCCCAAGCTTCTAGTAATTGTGTTATGCCTTTTCTTTCCACAATTTGTCCTACAAATAAATAGGTTAATCCGGAATTTAGCTGTAGAGATTTTTTTAGCTCATTTTTTTCTTCATTTGGGAAACTATTTACAGCATTTTCTAGTCCCTTGCTATCAGCTACCATTAACCCTTCAGTTTTAGGTTGTTTTTTAAATCCTAGTCCATTTTCTAAATATTCTCTTGTTAATTGTCCGTTTATTAAAAAGGCATCCACTGCTTTTCCTATTATTTTTCTATATAAAGTTCGCCACCAAGGTGAATTTCTTTCTACATAAGCAGTTCTTTCATAAAATAACATTATTTTTTTTCTATGTAAGATGCCATATAAAATTCCTATCATAGACCATCCACCAAAGGCTTCTACAATAATTATATCGGGATTAAAATCTTTAATTTTTTTATACAAGCCAGGTTGATAACGAATAATGAGATCTTTATTAGCAAAATCAGACGAATGATCACCAATTCTAATTGTTTTACCTATTAATCCTTCTGTTGAATTTCCTAATCTTTTAATCATTTTGGAATCTACACTCTGAGTTACATCCTGCTTTGAGTAGAAAACTTTAAAATTGTATTCAAACAAATTGTTCAATTCTTCAAACACTGGAACTCTATAATCTCCGAACCAGGGACATGGCCATATAACTTTCATATATTATTTTTTTTAAAATCCTGAATAACTTGATTATAATATATCAACATTTGCGATACAATATAATCTGTACTAAATTTATTTATTATCTTACTATGGGCATTGATGCTAATAGTATATAATTGTTCTGGGGTTAATTGCAGAATATATTGAATTTTATTAGCTAAAATTTGTGGATTTCTTGGCGGAATGAGAAAGCCATCTTTTCCATCTTCAATAATTTCTTTTATCCCTCCAGAATTACTTCCTATGACGATACTTCCGCAAAGCATTGCTTCAATACATGCCATAGGCATATTTTCCCACCATGAAGGTAGGCAAATAATATCAGCTTTATTATATTGTTCTATCATTTTTTTTCTTGGTATAGGACCAGGAATATTTATCCAGTTATAATGAGATGCGTATTTTTTTTCTAGATAATTGGCAAAATTCCCTTTCTTGCCGATTAAATAAAGTTCAAACTTTTGGTTAGTTATTTGGTTTAATTGTATACAAGCCTTAATTAAATCTTCTCCCCCCTTTAGATTATATACTGCTCCAGGCAATAGAATCCTAATTATTTCTTTGTTGATGGCTTTTTTTGTGATATTAGTTGTCCAATTATTTATTTTTATTGGATTGTTTATAACTTTAATTTTATCACACGGTAATAATAATTTCTGTTCGATTATTTCTTTTATTGCTTGTGAGCAAGACGTTATATATTGAGCTCGTTTTATTTCTTTAAATTCTTGGAGTCCTTGCCAATATATGTGCCAGTTTGATTTGGTTATACCTTTTTTCCCGGATATAAATTCATTGAGAACTAAAGTTGAAGCATGTAAGCGAATTACTACAGGAATTGGTAAATTTTTTAAGTAATAACTTTCTGCTCCATATTCAGGAACTTCAATAATATCTATATCTTTTATTGATAGGATGGTTTCAAGTATTTTTTTTCTATATGAAAAAAAACGATAGAAGAGTCTAAATCGGTTGACAATATTTTTTTTCTCTATTTGAGAAATTACAAAATCCCCTCCTGAAAGTCGAATTATATTAACTCCATTTTCAGTGTATGTATACCCTTTTCTTGTATCGTCAGATGCACATATAACAGTTACTTTATGATGTTTTTGTACAATATTTTCTGCCATCTCCTTTATATAGGAAGCTATACCTCCTCCTCGTAATGAGGGAACGTATTCTCGACAAACAAAACAAATATGCATAATTTAAATCGTATAATAATTTCCTAATAATAGTAAAATAGGACTTTTTATGATAATATCTATTTCAGGAGCAAAACTCCAAACTATTTTATCAAATTGATAATAAAACCAAATAATCATGATTATAGCGATAATCTTTAGTATCTTATCACGTTGTTGTGTATTTTGGCATATAAACGGATACACAAATGGCATAAAAGCAAAAATCATCATGAAATATCGATATTGCGCTAATGGTTGTCTGAACATTGCTGTAATAGTCAGTAATAAAAGTAAAACTACATTTAGAATGAATGCGTGTGCTTGAGTAAGAGTTTTTCTTTCCATCCAAAGTTTGCGTAATACTATCCATGCAATGGGTAATGCAACGATAAAAACCTGTGACCATATAAGACCGAATTCTGTATCATTGTTGATTTCAGATTTTGCTAAACGATTAGCACCGTATGATAAAGCAGTATCGCCCATAGAAGAAACTACGTTACCAGCTAACTGAGGGCCCATTATAATTAATAGTGAGAATAAGATTCCCATGCATAGTAGTCCAATCTTAGTTAATCGGTTACGTAAAGGTTTGAATAATAGAAATGGAAGGAAGAGGCTTGTTGCTGCATGCGTAAAGATGGCACATCCAGTCATTAGCCATTCTTTTTTGCCCATTTTTCCTGATATAGCATAACTACCTAATACATACATCATGATAGATTGTGCTAGAAATTGCTTTTGAATTTGAAGTAGATATTGAAAATATAGGTAGAAAAAGGAGAGAATTGTTACTCCACAAATAATAGGTATGTGTGGCTTTTTCAATGTTTGGGCAAATTTATATAGGCCTAAAAATACTAGAATATAGTTTGCAAATGTTATAATCGCGGCAAAAATTGGATAGTAACCGCAAGTTAAGTAGTAGCCCAAATAGTTATATACACCATTCATGAATTCTCCAGAGATATTGTTTCTTTCTTCCTCCCATGATGCTTGTAAGCCATAAATATGTATTAAGGAACCAATAAATCCTTTTGTTGGTACGTTTTTATAAGCATAGTAATATTGAATTTGATCTCCAGCAGGTCTTTTGGTTGCATTGATAGACGCAAAGTATAAAGCAATGCAAATAAAGAATAAAATATAATTTGTTTTGCGTGCATATTTTTGTTGGAGTACATAAAAACATAAAATAGGGAGCGTTATGATAGGGGGTAGCAATAAGAAAAGTAAACTTCCACAAATAATCTCTCCCTTTTCAATTGTATTTATACGGGATGAATAATTCATTCTTAGAATTGTTTTATGTTACTTAGTGGTTTACATGAATTGGATGCTATTGGACGGTTCATTAGGATATCAATAAATCTTTCAGGTAAGAATGCCTTGATTGTCTTTTTTATATTTTGTATAATTATAGGTTTCATAAATCCTAGTATATTAGGCTTGACATGTGTTATTTTACATCTTTCTAAATAAATTGATTTTGCGTAGCTTTTATTTGCTGAAACTCCTTTTGTATCATAAATGGAAATGATTTTGGGAATCAGTTCAAAAGTTTTTCCCTCTTTGTAACATTTATAGAAGAATGCATAATCTGCAATAAAATGATAAGACTCATCATATTGATATTTTTTCATTAGACTTCCTTTTATAAAGCATGACTGATGACAGAAAGGGAGTTCATAGTTCATTATATTTAGAGCTCTAGGATACCTTACGATACCACCTTGAATATAATTGTATACTGTACTACCATAGAGGATATCTGAACTATAGTTTTTGTTATGAAATATTTCTGATAAAACATTCTTGTTAAAGAAGATATCTCCGCTATTCATAAAAATTAAATAATCCCCAGTTGATTTCTGTATCCCTTTATTCATAGCATTATATAAGCCTTTATCTTTTTCTGAAACCCAATAACTGATATGGGGAGAGTTTTTCTCTATAAGTTCTTTCCCCCCATCGGTAGAACCACCATCAATGACTATATATTCAATATCATGATAGGTTTGTTCTATAACTGAATGCATAGTTTTCTGTAAGCCATGAATGTTGTTATAATTAATGGTAATGATTGAAATCTTCATATTTTTACTTATTTGTGTATTTAGAAAGAATTGTCTCGCTTATTTTATTAATCAGAAGGGTAAGAATGAGAGACGTTATGAAAACCGATATGACAGGCATATTTTGAAAAATCTCCTCATGTCCGACTCTCTTTAAAATGCCAGGCGTAAGCCATATCGAGATTATATGATATATGTATATTCCTAAACTGTATTTCCTCCCTAACACACCTATTATGGATATAATGGTATTATCCTTTTTATATAATAATCCGCTAATGAAAATTATAGTTAAAGCAATTGTTCCGATAATAAATCTATTGTCGTAAAAAGAATCTTTTATTAAAGAAAATATGATAATGCAGATTGCAGTTACAGATGAAAAAATTGCGATTCTTCGTAAACTCTCAGTTTCTAATAAACTTAATTGTCTGCCTAATAGGTAAAAAGGTATTCCTTGTATATAAAAATTGGTTATAGAAATGTCAATTCCCCCTTTATATTTATAGGTAATTAGAGTGAGAGAAAGAGTGAGTGATACAATAAATATAATTCTCTATGTATGTTACTTATTTTTGAGAAAATATATTTATCGCAAATAAGTAGCATTATTGAAGCTGGAATAAACCATAAAACACCATTCCATGGAGTTTGATTCATGAATAAGATATATAGAATATCTTTTAAGGAGAAGAAATTGAAATAATTTATGCCATATCTTATATAATCAATAAAAATATATAGTACTAAAGTGTACAAATAAATGCCAAGTAATTTATGAAGTTGTTTTTGAATCTTGTTTATTTTATTAGTTAGAAAATATCCAGATATCATAAAGAAGAATGGAACACACATTGCTAATAAAAACTGGATTACTTGGAACCATTGGAATTGTACAAGTTGATATCGACAATGAATAGTAATGACTCCTATGCTAGCAAAGAGTCTGTATGCATCCAATAAGTCGTATCTTTTTGTCATAATGGGATTGTTTTTAGTCATTTTTTAGCCAGTTATAAAAGAGGAAACTGATTTTTATATTGAATTTTAATAATATTCCTAAAATATAATGTAGGGTTGTTGACTTTTTTAGGAAATAAGTTATAACATCCATGTTTTGTTTATAAAATGTAATAACGTTTTTTAGTTCTATATAAGGCAATCCTTTAGTTCTTAGAATAGAAAAGGTTATACCTATAGCAACAACTTTATTTATTTCTCTAATGATATCATTGGGAAGTTTATGATTTGATAGAAATGTATAAATTAATGGAGCTGACTTAGCATACCCAATAGCGCTTTTAGATGATGTTTGGTTCATAATAGAACCGTTTCGGTCACAAATATAGTAATATAATGGTTTATTAATGTGCTCTACAGTTTTCGCTAATGAATATAGCCTTATAGAAAATTCAAAATCTTCATGATATATACCTTTAGTAAAGAAAAGACTATTTTGTATTAATAAATCACGTCTACAGATAGAAACCCATGCTTGTATGGCACCATTCATTTTAAGGCAATCAATACCTGAAATTATCTTTTTGTTGGGGAATGATATTTGGTATTCAATGGTTCTATTTTGATATAAATTGATATGATTTATTATATATATATCACTATTGCTTGATATTTGATCTAATATTATGCGAAGAGCATTATTCTCAATATAATCATCACCATCAATAAACCAAATATAATCACCTTTTGCATTTTTAATCCCTGTGTTTCTTGCACAACTTAATCCTTGATTTATTTGATGTATTGTATGGATATAATCATACTGCTTACTATAAAAATCACAGATGTTACTAGAAGTGTCTGTTGAACCGTCATCAACTAGAATAATCTCACATTCATTTGTATTTTGAGCTATAATTGAATTAATGCAACGTTCAAGATAGTTTTCAATATTGTATACTGGAATGATAATTGATAATTTGTACATAATAATTAATATAAATTTTTGATTGGAAGAAAAGGGAATATTTTTTTGAGGATTGTTATGTAATTATCAATTGTTGGTAATAAGAATCCGAATGGCAAGAATGATTTTATTTTTCTATTTTTTTCTCTCAATAGTTTAAAATTATATTCTGGGTTGACTATTTTATAATCATTAATGTATGAATCGTCTATTAAGACTTTGGTCCATTCTGATATAATTTTAGTAGTGTTGAAATTTCTAGAAATGAAATCATAAGTTTCTTTGTATGAGTTGTTCTCATTTTGTTGTAATTCTTTTATAATATTTGTGGCTAGAGAGCTTTCGTGTTTATATAATATTCCTCCAGAAGGAGGTACAGTATCTAAAAATCCAACATACTTTTTTGTTACAATTTTGCAGCCGTAAAGTTCCATTTCTATTGCAGATAAACAGAATGTTTCGCTGTATCCAGATGGGTTGGGAATTCCTATTTTAGTCTTTGCCAGGATTTTATTTTTTTCTTCTCCTAATTTACCATAAAATGTTACAGATGGAAGTATCTCTCCATTGGGCTTTGTGAGGTATGGCATAAATTGTTTTTCATAACTTTCTTCAGCAATTCCGTATTTTCCTAATTGTGCGTTGCCATATACATTGCCTGATCCAATTACGTTTAAATGAGCATCTGGATATGCCTGAAGAATACTGGGCCATGCTTTTGCTAATAAATGAAATCCTTTGATGGGGACTAAACTTCCTAAATAAGTTATTTCATTTTGGCGTTGCTTGAAAGGAATACTATTTTGCAAATAGAATTCTTTAGGTTTGATATTTATGCTGTTGTATATATATGTTGATTTTTTAAAAGCAAGATGATCTCTATAAAGGTCAAGTTGTTCTTTTCCTACATTTATTACTTTTTTTATGGTATGTGTTTTTGCTATAATTGTTAATATATGGTCGGGTATGATGTTGTGTGCCCATATATAGATTTTAATATCATTCTTTATTTCAGAGAATATGTTAGGAGAAAAATCTTTTTCCTCATATTTAACAACTAATACGTTTATATTACTCTTTATACAAAACTTTATAGCTTCTGCTTTGTTCCCAACCTTTTGATATTTACAGTCTTTTGGTAGTTTGCATATTGATGAGGTTAATAACGTAGTATCTAAAGGGCTTTCGGAATAGGATTGTAATTTATAGGCTGTATAATAGAATAGATATTCAGTTCCTCCAATACCTGGATTGCTGTCTAATATAGATGTACAATCTACGTTGGAAATAGACTCGTTATTAATGTAGAAGGCAACTTTAGTCATGTAGCATTGTTTTTATATAATTGAATGACTTTTCTTTCATATAAGAAAGTTTTGTGTTTATTTCATGATAATTTATGGGAGTTCTAATAATGTTTTCTTGATGTTGTATCCATCTGTCCGATAATCCTAAATCTTTCAAAAAGTCTGTGATTCTTGAATTTTGTGAGTTAATGTTTCCTTCATTATGCCGGGGGAGAGCATAAAATTCTTTTTCGAATAAAATGGAAAAGACAACACCATGGAATGAATCTGTACAAATAAAATCTGCATTATTAATTAATGAAAGAAATTCATATGGCCCTGCTGCTAATATGGATTTGTAATTACAGTCTGTTTCCATTGTCAAATCAAGGCGTCTTTTGGTTTTAAATAACGGATTGATTAATTTTTCTTTATAATCTGTTTTGCTTAGAAAATATGTCAATCCATATTGTTGTTTGTTTATGGAGGATTTTTGTGAGAGCGAAAGCCAATATTCTTTATCGACTAATAAAGTGGGATCTATGACTTGGGTTACATTGATAATGCCGCAATTGTTTAATAATTGTACTCCAGACTTCTCCCTGCATGATATAAATTTAAAATCGTGTAAAAGACGTTTAAAAGTATCTTGTTGTTTTTCATTCAGTTTTGCTATTCCAATACTAGGGGCATAAGCAGCTTTTATCCTTCCTTTGGGTACGAATGTCAGGAAGTATGGTTCTATGAATCCATTTAATGTTGGATTCCATATTTGATCGCTTCCTGAAATATAAAGGTCATATATTGGTGGATTCTTTTTTAAAGAATCGGATGTGGGATATTTCTGTGAAGACAGCTGAAAATTTCTTTTGTAGAATTTGTTAAATAGGCAAATTCTTTTGATAAGAAATGGATAATTTAGAATGATTCGTAGATTTTTTAAAGGATATCTCCTAATATCTCCTAATATTATCCTAGTTTTTTCTATCCATTTTTTCTGATATTCTTTCCTTTGATAATCAACAACTTCAACATGATGCCCTAATTTAGTTAGTGTATATTGTAATGCATAACATTGAAGGAAAGTTCCGAAATTTTTATATTGATGAGTTGTAATGAATCCTATCTTCATTGAATTATATAAAACGTTTAATGAATCTTGTTATTCTAATACTTATTGGGTATGAATGTTTGAGATACTTATTAATAAGTTTCTCTATGTTTTGTATGGTTACTTTTTTAAAAAAATCTTCTCTTTTATAATGTGGAGAACTACAAGTATAGAAGGTCTCAGTTCGGCATTCTACTGTTTTAAAATCGGTTTGTTGATATTTAAATTGTTGCTTTATATTAGAAAATAAAAATTCTCCTTTTTCACTTTTCGTGATAACTAATGAAGTTCCTTTATTGTCGTCCAGTTCTGGATAAAATTTTTCTATTCCCCAATAATCAGCAAGCATAATATCGCTTCCTGAGGTGAATTTTTTAGCAGGGCAATGATGGCATGAAGGTCGATTATAAAGGTTATAAATAAAACCTTTCATGAAGATGTTATTATCACATCTTTCTGATACAACTTTCCTGCCTGTATCTTGCTTGCTGATACTAAGAGTATAATTGTGCCACGCAGCATTTTTATCTCTGAAGTCAACTAAAATATTTAAAGTTTTTAGGTTTAGGCTAGATAAATAGATATGCCATATTTTGGAAGAAGGGATACCATGACATGCTATGTCCACAGTGAATAAATTCGGGTAGCATACGTTTTTCAGAAATAAGTGTAGTGCTTTTATTTGACAGGGGGTTCCTGAGAATAGAACGACACGTTCTGAGACTAAATCATCTTTTACTTTTTTGAATGTATTTCCAATATGACTTTGGAGATATTTTGACTTTTGTAGTTTTATGATATCTTTTATTTCTGTTATTCGGATATGCTGTACAATTTCAGGAGTGATTAAAGATGCTCCGTATATAATACCATTTTTCTTTTCAATAATATATTTAGCTAATTCGTAAAAGACTCCTCCAGATGAACTGTTAAATCTTACCGAATTGGATTTATTAATTGCGGCATAAGAAATTAATTTAGATTTGTTCTCAGATTCTTTTAATTGTATGCCAGGACATACTTTCTCGCACAAATTGCATTGTATACAATTTGTTAGATTTATCTTTGGATATCTAAAACCTTCTTTGTCCTCATTTAATGATATACATTGCTTTGGACAGATTTGTATACAAGATTCACAGCCACAACAATTTTGTCTGGGTAATGTATTAATCATTTAAGCAGATTGATTTTAGTGAGAAAACCAAGTTTTTTTGCTTTAATCCACATAGAAAAACTCAATCTATTTCTTATAGGAATCCATGATAGGGGAATCAAGTCATCTACATCCGATTTGTTATTTTGAGCGTATTTCCCAAACCACGGCTTGGGATATATTATTTTTTTATTTGGATTGGGATTTAAATAAGCTCCCCACCAACTGAATGTACTATTACTTATAATATTATCAGTGCATAATGTTTGTGCATATAAATCAATGAGGGGGTCATTGTTCTCAAGAAAATATATATTATCTCCTTTGAAATGTTTTTTACACCAGGATAAATCATCGCTAATAAAAACAAAACGTGAATTCTTTGGAAATAGTTTCATTGCTTTCTGAAAATATATCTTAGAGCAAACTGGTAGTTTATGTGGTATATAGCAATAATCTCCTCGTCTAACATTTACTCCTATAACGGGGCTGCTAAAAATTTCTTTGTATTGTGAAAGAATTTTCTTTTTTAAATCTGCAGGAATAGAGAATAAATCTTTAATAATATCTTCATCGAAATATTTGTATGATTGAAATCCTCCATCAAGTAGAAGATTCTTTTGATAGGGTATTTCATTATATTTAAATCCTTTTTGTTGGAATGGAATCAAATTATCAGGTGTCGATTCTAAGATAGAAATATTTCTGTATATATTATTTCTATATGGTTGTATGAAATCCCATACGTAACAACTGTCAGGTGGGGCTATTTTATAATCTTTATGGCATACGGCACAAAATTGATCATTATTATGTGCTGCTAATGTTGCAGCTGCTGCCATTTCAAATAAATGGTTGCCAATTCGACCATGCAATTTAACGTATATCATACTTTTCTTATTTTATTTTTAATGCGGAATGAAATTTCCTGTATTAAATTTCTTATAGGGGCATTATTGATAAACTGTGATTGTACTAATAGAAAATTTTTTAAGTCAGTTTCTCTATTAGCATAAGGTGATTTCATAAAATAATACCACCATATATAGCTTCTTAGACAATATCCATTCCATGGCTTTTCTCCTGTATAATGAATGATAGAGTCTTTAGTGTCTGATATCTCATTTTCTTTTAATTTTCTAAAATTCTGATTGCTAATAGATAACCTATATAAAATTGTCGTGTAATTATATTTCAGGGGTAGTTGTTTTATGTGTCCTTTACATACTATGTTGATAATGTCCTGATCTTGACATATATATTGCTTTTGCTGATGTTCAGCACATTTTTTATGAAAATCAGTTTCGTTTAACTTGTTAATATCCATTATAAGGACTCCGCTGTTTATATATTCACTAGGATTACATCCTATCTTTATCAGATAATCTGTATTTGATTGATTGTACAGAGGGGTTTCACAAATTCCTCCAATCCATTCTTCTTTTTTTAATGATGTATTGTATAGCATAGATAAATCACACTCTATGATTGTATCTACGTCTAAGTAAATAATTACATTATAATTTGTCTGATTAATAGAGTTTATTTGTTTTTGTAGCTGCGGAATAAGTAATCTATAGTAACATGTCGTTGTTATATTTCTGATTTCGTATGCTCCTTTAAAAAAGTCCTTAATTTCAATAAAAGATATACGATGTTGTGGATATTGTTTTAAAAGAACATTGAATGAATCTTTTTCTTCTGGGGGTATTTCTCCAACTTTACAAATGATAAAAATATCATAATTTGTTTTATCCTTAGCATTTTCAAAAAGTGAGAATAAACAAACTTTTGCTGGTAAAATCATGTTTTTATCAAAACAACAGATAACGGGAATCATTTTATTTTTGAATATAATTTTTTTATTATTGATATTACAAATTGTTTTTCAGAATTGTTTAATCCAATCATATAACTTAGTGTTATTGATGATATGATTGATGTTAAGCAAGATATTATGAAGTTTATGAGACTATTAATGGTTAGTATATGATATAAGAATGGTGGAATTATTGATAATATTGCTACTAAATAACAAGGGAAAATAGCTTCTTTAATTAAAAATTTTTTTCTTATTCCTGTATATTGTTGTAGAATATTTAGGCGTATATATAAGGTGATGAATGATACAAATATATTGGCTAAAATAACGAAATATGGTTCTATTCCTAATTTTAATAGTAAATATGATATTGGTAATACGGTTATAAGTGCTAGACTAACATATATTTGTAATTTTTTTACTTTCCCGTTCGCTTGTATCCCTGTAGTGATAGTACCAGTCATTGTATCTAATAATGTATTTATTATGGCTAAGCGTGTGAACCACGCAGTGTATTGAGGCGATTCTCCCAACCATAATGTTAAAATTTTATCTGTCTCAATTATGAATGGATAAGAGAGAAGCATCATTAGTAAGAAACTAATTTTAATTCCTCGGCTGATTAATTTACGAGTGTCTTCAATATTTCCAGAGGCAAAACTTTTGACAATAGGTGGGTTTAAAGCTGATTGAAATTGATAAACAAATTGGACAATAATTCCATTAATACGTAAAGCAATGCCTCTTGCCCCGTTCACAATTGTTCCATAGAACCAGTTTAAAAATATATTTAATACTTGGTCATTGGCAATAATCGTGACTTGTCCGAAGAGATTCCAGCCAGAAAAACTAAAGATTTGTTTGAATAAGCTTCTGTTCCATGTAAAATGTAAGTTGCATTCGTTGAATTGCTTTAAACAATAAATCATGGAAATAAGGAAATCAATCGTACCTGATAACATTAGCAATATTGCATAGATTATTAAGCTATCACCAGGTATGAACCATAAGGCATAAACTATTAGTAATTTAAAGACAACATCTATAAAAGAAAAATAAGCATAAATTCCCATTTTTTCATGTGCCATAACACTAGCCGTAAAAGGAACTTTTATGATACCTAATATGCTGGAAAATATGGCTGTTTGGTATACCCAGTTGGCAGCTAATAGTCGTTCTGGGGGGATTACTAGTTTCTTGTTGATAAACCATAGGCCAATTGTTTCTGATAATAATATAATAATTATGGCTAAAATACAATGAATAAATAAAATTAGTTCAAAAACTTCTTTTAAGTTCTTTTGATTATTCCTTCCTAATTCGAAGGATAAAAAACGTTGTGAGGCGGAAGACATACTTCCATTTAAAAAACCCAGCATACTAATAACACCTCCTACTAGGTTGTAAATCCCCATATTTTCTAGCCCTAATGCCTGAAATATTACTCTTGTTGTGAAAAGGGATATTCCAAGAGTAATAAACATTCGGACATAAAGGAGAAGTGTGTTTTTCAGTATTCTTTTATTATCTGACATATTGGACTTTTCTATTTGTGTTATTATTTTATGTGTACTTTACTGTTTGTAAACTTCCTAAGGTAATATAATCTAACAATATTTGATTATGTAAAATTAGGTATTACTTGCGAAAATATAAATTGATTTATGTTGGAATATATGTGTGAATTGATATTCTAAAGTTTATTGTATTATGAATAATAGTCAAGTCTATATTTTTATATTTCCCGTTTGAAAATCCATCTGTTATTGATTGAAGGAATATGATGCTTAAGTTGTTTAAAACTGGGATATAAATATTTTAATTAGAGACTAATTCCAGGCGATTCACATCGGCTGGAATAATTTTAAATATGAAAAATTTCTCTCCCATCCCGTGGGAAAGACTCTACCTTAGTTATTTCTTTTGTCCATAGCCATAACCGTAGCCATAGCCGTATTTCTTTCCGTAACCGTAGTGCCCGTATTTGCCATACTTGCCGTAGCCATAGTAGGAGCCGGTTTCACGTTTGTTCATATCAATTCCATTAATCAATACGCAGAGGTGGGGAAGTTTGCCGTCCTGCTGCAGTTCATTGATTAATTTGAATTCGCTCTTGGCCGTGTAGTTGGAACGGCATACATAAACGCTTAAATCGGCTACGCGGGCAATAAGCTGGGTGTCGGTCACCATGCCGATGGGGGCGGTATCCAATATCACATAGTCAAAATGTGCTTTTAGCTGTTGGATAGCGTCATCGAGTGCCTGACGGGCTACCAATTCAGTCGGGTTGGGAGGGATGGTGCCACCGGGTAAAATATAGAGATTGGGTGAAACCGTAGATACCTGACATAGGCTAAGCAAATCGGTGTGCTCGGGGTCGGACAGGTATTGTGAAATACCGGCTTCCTTATGGGAAAGGTGGAACACCTTGTTTAGCCCGGGCTTGCGGATGTCAAGCCCCACAATTACTACCTTTTTGCCCATAAAGGCAAAACTGCAGGCCAGGTTGCCGGCATTGAAGCTTTTGCCCTCGCCGGAAGTGGTGGAGGTGAAAAGAATTACTTTCTGTCCTTCCTGAAGCATGTACTGGATATTGGTACGCACCGAGCGGAACACTTCTTCCATTAGTTCGTTACGGTTCTCGCGTACTACAATGGCGCTTTCGCTAGTTTCTGGAGTAAGCGGAATATCTCCCACGATGGGAAGATGTGTAATTTTTTCTACATCACCACGTGTCTGGATTTTAAACTGAAGCAATCCCCAGAAGAAAATTAGTCCAATGGGAAGGGCTAATCCTAACACGAAGGCAATCATGTAAGTCTGTGAGGGGGTAGGGAAGATCTGGCCACCTGCCAGAGGCTCGTCGATGACGCGGGCATTGTTGGCGGTAGAAGCCAGGGTGATGTTGTTTTCCTCGCGTTTCTGCAGCAGCATCAGGTAGAGGTTGGCCTGGATTTCCTGCTGGCGCGACATGCTGAGGTATTCTTTTTCCTGTACGGGGGCATCGCTTACCTTACCGGCATACTTGCGGGTCTGTGCCTGCAGGGCCTGTCGGTTGATAAGCAGGCCTTTTTCAGCTGTCTGGATAGCGCCCATTACGCTGTTGCGCATTACTTCGATGCTGGCATTCAGGCTTTGCACAGCAGGATTGTCTTCGTGTGAAGTGCGCAGCAGGCGCTTGCGCTCAATCAGCATCTGGTTGTAGTTCTGTACTACCGTATTCAAGTCGCTATTGTTTAGCCCGATGTTGGCGGGGATGACTTCATACTGGCTCTTTTCGCTCAAGATATGATTCTTCAGGTGATTGACCAAGCTGATTTGTACTTCATTCTCGGCGTAGGCGCGTTCGTAATTTGCCTGTTCGCCGGCAGCCTGGCTGGCATCGGCGGCAATATCTACTACGCCTGCACGTTGTTTAAAACTGGCTAACTGACTTTCGGTGGTGCCTAGTTCTTTGTTGATAATGCGGATACGTTCGTCGATAAATTCAGCGGTTTTGGCTGCCACCTCGTTCTTGTCGTTATTTCCTTCTTCGTTGTATACTTCTACTAACTTGTTCAGGAAGTCTACACCGCGGGCTACTTGGCTACCCGTAACGGTAAGCTGGGCAATGGTGGTAGATTTGCTGCTGGGACTTACTGCTAAGCGGTTACGGCAGGAAGCAGCTGCTGCATTGGGTGATATGACGGTAGCCTGAATTTCTTCGGGTACAGGCTGGATAGTTTGCAGCGTAGAATCGGTTGCTGAGAAGGTGAATACGCCCACAGGGGTGGAGAAGACTGCGGGCAGACTTTCTACCGTCTTTTCCCATTCCTGGCCTTCGTGTTTTACCAGCACTTCGTGGAGTTGCTGGTTACGGAAAGACATCTTGACTTGGGCATACCCCATGCGTTCGGCTTCTTCGGGGGTTACCCATATCTTGACGGGCGACAGCTTGTAAAGCTCAGTATCGCGGAACTGGCCGGGCACAGAGTAGCTGATATAGAGGTCGAGGGCGGTCACTACTTTTTTTATCAGGGTGCGTGAACGCAGGATTTCCAGTTCGTTGTCGAAACTCTGGGTAGAAGAGGACACAAAGCCTAAATCTTCCAGGTTGGCTCCGTTGGCTCCTCCTTTGCTTTCGTTCTTAATCAGCACGGATGAACTAACGGTATAGAGTGGGGTCAGGGTCTTGAGGTAGAAAAAAGCGCCAATCAAGAATATAGCTATACTGCCCAGAATCCAGGGCCAGTACATCAGAAGCTTGATGAAAAATGCTTTATAGTCGAAGCCGGAAGTCTCTTCATCTTCCAGCAGGTAGTTCTTGGTTTCTTCTGCCATAGGTAAATGTCGTTATTATTTGGAAATTGCAAGTACAAGTGAAGTGATGGAAGTCACAATGCTGAGCAGGGTAATCCACATGGAGGAGTTACTGTTAAAGGTATTGGTACGTACCTTCGCCTTGGTGGGCTTGACATAGACCACGTCATTCTGCTGCAGATAGAAGTAGGGTGACTGGGCTACGTCAGCCTCATTCAGGTTAAGGTGGTATACCCGGCGTACGCCGGTAGAGTCTTCACGAAGCAGCTGCACATCGTCGCGTACCGAGAAGAGGGTCATATCGCCTGCCTGTGCCAAGGCTTCGAAGATGGTGACTTTTTCGGCATCGGTGGTATAGGTGCCCGGGTGTCCTACTTCGCCTAATACGCTGAACTTGTAGTTGGAGGTACGCACCGTGACATTGGGTGTTTCCTTTAAGTAGGGTTGGAGCTTTTCGCGAATCAGGGCTTCACATTCTCGGTTGGTCAGACCCATAACCTTGAGGTTACCCAATACAGGGAAATCAATACAACCCTGGTTGTCTACCAGATAGGCCAGTAATTTCGCATCTTGCATGCCGACTGTATTGTTACTACTCCCTTCTTTGCTTTGTCCGATTTTTCGGTAAAAAGGAGCCGATGCTTCGGGGTCGGTGGTGCTTACCAAAATAGTAAGTTCGTCCTTGGGCATGATGCGGAAGTCATAGAGCTGTCCTTCAAGGGATTCATTGAGCACTTGTTCGTTCTGAAGGTAGAGCGATTTCTGGTAAGACGTACACCCGCTCACCAGCAGGGTGGACAACGTCAGCATACAGACTACTTTGCGTATCTTCATCTTTTCTTATGGTTTTGTTATGATCATTCTAAAGGAATTTCCCTGCGCATAGGGTGTGCTTCGCCGTTACCACTCCCAGCTATAGATTGGGGGCGGTAAAAATTACAGCCGATAATCAGCCGCAAAATTAAGCCTTATTTTTGGTTTATTCAACTTATAGAGGGATTTTTGTCGGTGAAAAGGGTGAAAATCAATGAAAAAGTGGGCGTATCGGCGGATTTTGTAACAATTCTGGAACAATGTGTGGGGTACAGGGGCAGAGCGTGAGAAAAACGCAAGGGCGTTTTACCTGAAACGCAAGTGCATTTGAGATAAAACGCAAGTACGTTTTACTTCAAACGCAAGGGCGTTCGATTCAAAACGCAAGGGCGTTTTCAGGGAGTTCCGGAAAGGAAATCATGACGGGTTGTCGGGGTTGGCAGGCATTTTTATAAAATGTATATACGCGGGGTGTGGAAAAATACAACGCTTATATTTTTCCACACCTGTATATAGAGAGTTTGCAAAACCGGTGCCAACCCCGACAACCCGTCAAGCGGTGGCCCGGGGAAGGCAGGTTCTTCACTACCGTTCTGTGTCTTTTTTGTGAGGAGTTTGGATGTCTTGGATTGATTTAATTCGCTCTAAATCAGTGGTGAGTGAACGGAAAAAGTCGCGGAGCAGCTCGTCCTGCTTCTGCGGGTCGGCGGCAAGCAGTCGGTGGTACACGGTGAGGATGCGGCCGAGGAATGTCAGATCCGTCAGGAGCCCTTTTTAACTTTTTGAAACGTGTGTGCGCTCATCGGCGCCAGTCGGCACAACTCTTGTACGGTGAGGGTACGGCCGTGCGACAGCACCTGGTGGCGCCACGCTTCCAACATCTGTCCTAGTTCAATCAATTTCGCTTGTTTCATACGCATTTTTTGTTTAAAAAATAAAATTATAGTAAATTACTGGTTAAAATATTGCACACATGTGTGCAATACAAATTTGTTAATTTAACAAACTTCTGTTACATTCGTTTCGCAGTTTTGAAAAGGAAACGCAAAAATTAAAACTAAAAGGATTGCAAATTTAATAAATCATTAAATAAAACACGAGAAAATGAACAAAATGATGCTAAGTATTTTTAAGGGTTATGCCGACACGATGCCCGTGGCGGTGAGTCTTGATGAAGTGGTCCGTCTGATTCGGGAGGACAAGGTGTTGGCCGACCACACCGAAAAATACCGTTACTACCGCTCGCAGGGGAAGAAGGCGGCTGCCGGCCGGGAAAAGGCGGCCTGCCCCTGCTTTGCCGTGGCGGTGCGTTTTGAGAACGGGAAACGGAAGGCCGACATCAGTGGCTGGACAGGTCTCTCGATGGTGGACTTTGACCATCTGCCCGAAGGACGGGCGGGGGAAGTGTTCGAAAAAGTGTGTGCCGACCCGCATACCGTGCTGGCCTATACCACCATCAGCGGGCAGGGGGTGAGGGTGGTGTGCCGCTACTGTCTGGATGGAGAGACGCCCGATACCGACCGGGTGGCATGTTACAGCCGGGTATTCCGCAGGGTGAACGAGTATTATGGGCAACTGACGGGGTGCAGTTTCGACCCTGCCTGCAAGAATGCCACGCGACTGAGCGGACTGGCGCATGACGCGCAGGTGCATTACCACGACGGGGCGGAACCTTTCCGCTTCGACCTTTCGCGCATGAAGAAGGCGGATGAGCCGCGCAGGGGACGGGTGGAGCGTGTGGTGGCCCGTATCCGCAGGGAGCTGGACGAGCAGGGTGTGGTGTATGCCCCGCATCATCACAATGAGTACATCATGCGCATGGGCTATCTGATGAACGAGTTCGGGCTGCCGCTGGAGCAGGCCATCGGCTGGGCGGACGGACGCTTCCCAGAATACGACGGCGACGTGGCGGCCATTTTCCGCTCGTGTTATGCCGATACGGAGGCGCACGGACGGCGCGAGGCGGAACTGTTTCGTGCGAAGAGGGAGAAGAAGGGGGAAGGACGTTCCCAGCTGGCCACGCCCCAGGAGATTGAGCAGTTTCTCGCCACGCAGGCGGAGTTCCGGAAGAACGTGATTACCGGGAAGGAGGAGATGCGGCATCCCGAGGCCGAGGAGTTTGTGGAGCTGACCGACCGCCTGGTGAACTCGCTGTGGAGCCGTATGACCAAGGAGGGGCACACGGTACGCCTGTGCGATGTGCGCTCGGTGCTGGAGTCGGAGTTCGTGCCAGAGTTCAACCCTTTTACGGAGTATTTCCGCTCGCTGCCTCCGTGGGACGGGGTGACCGACCACATCGGGCGGCTGGCGGCCACGGTGCACGTGGAGGGTGATGCGAAACTGTTTGATGATTGTTTCCGCAAGTGGCTGGTGGCTGCGGTGGTGTCGCTGATGGTGAAGGAGGTGACGAACCACCAGATTCTGGTGCTGGTGGGGCGGCAGGGCTGCTACAAGACGACTTGGCTGGCGCGTCTGCTGCCGCCTGAACTGCAGCGGTATTTCTGTGTGCGCTCCAACAGCGGACGGCTGACGAAGGATGATAACCTGGCGCTGTCGGAATTTGCGCTGATTTGCCTGGAGGAGATTGACGAGCTGCGCCTGGGCGACATCAACCAGCTCAAGGCGATGGTGACTATGCCGGCGGTGAACGAGCGGAGGGCGTACGGGCACTACAAGGAGAACCGTCCGCACATCGCGAGTTTCTGCGGCACGACCAACCAGCCGGAGTTTCTGAACGACCCCACGGGAAGCCGGCGCTGGCTGCCCTTCGCGGTGGAGTTCATAGACGACCCCTACACGCACCCCGTGGACTATGCAGGGGTGTACGGGCAGGCCCTGATGCTGTGGAAGAAGGGATTCCGCTACTGGTTCGACGAGGAGGAAATCGCGCAGGTGAACGCACGCAACGAGCGGTTTGAGACGGCCAGTCTGGAAACGGACTTGTTGCTGGCTTTTTTCCGCGTGCCGATGCCCGGCGAGGAATGTATGTTCCTGACGGTGGGCGAGATTTTGCAGCACATCAACGGGGGCATGAAGAATCCCCTCAGTGCCGTCAAGGTGGGGCTTGCCTTGCGGAAGGCGGGATTCGAGCAGGTTCGCGTGGCGGGAAAGAGGGGGTATCGGGTGGTGATGTACACCATCGAGGAGGTGAACCGCAACCGTCGTGCCATGGGACGATTCACCGAGGCGCCGGCTGAAGAATAGTCTTCATCGCCCGGTCGCCGGCTGGTGATAACGCTTTGATTTTCATGTGGCTTTTTATGTTCCGAAGAAGGGAAAATACCGGAAAAAACGGGTGGAAAAACTTGTGTATCCGGCCGGAATTGTGTAAATTTATAGGTAACTAAAATAAAACGGAACAATGAACTACATGCAATTGAAAACGGGACCGGGAGCTGTTGCCGGGGAGGAACGGGAGGGTTTCTGCCTGAAGGCTTACCGGAAAAGTGAGTTGGCGGGCTTGTATTTTCCGCAGGCAGGTAAGAGAGGTGCCCTGCAGGGGCTGGGGCGATGGATCAAACAGTGTGCGGAACTGGAAAGGGAGCTCGAGCGGTCGGGCTACCAGAAAAACCGCAAGTTTTTCCTGAAATCGGAGGTGGAACTGATTGTGAGGTTCCTTGGAGAGCCGTAAGCGGCGGCGTTTCCTTTTTCTAATGTCTTCAAAAGTCTTCAAATTTCCTCGAATGTCTTCGTAAGTCTTCGTATGTCCTCAAATGTCTACATGGGCGGAAACGGGGGTGCTAACTTTGCCTATGTAACAATGAAGAATGAAGAGTGAATAATGAAGAACAATGGATAATGAAGAATGAAGAGTGAATAATGAAGAATGTGCGCGCGTTTCCTGGATTCTTAATTCATCATTCTTAATTCATCATTCAAGATTTAAGATTCATCATTCTTAATTCTTCATTTTATTATTAATTTTTAATTGATTGACCTATGAAGAAAACAGTGACTTATTCGGTTGTAGGGCGTGTGAACCCGGCCGATCGTGAAAGCGGTGAAGTGAAGTATTATGCACAGTCGCAGGCTCGCGGCGAGATGGGTATCCGTGAGATAGCGGAACGTATTCACCAGATGTGTACCGTGACCCGTGCCGACGTGATGGCGGTATTGACGGGACTGGAAGACATCGTGTCGGAAGGCTTGCAGGGTGGCGAAATCGTACGCCTGGGTGAACTGGGTTCGCTGCAGCTGAGCTTGAGCGGGGAAGGAGCCGCTACGGAAGATACGTATACCGACAGCATGATTGAAAAGGTGCGCGTGCTGTTCCGCCCGGGTACGGTGATGCAGGAGGCTATCAACAACCTGGCTTTCGAACGGGTGCCGGTGAAGTATAAAAAAGAAGAAGAGGACGACGGTGCAGGGGTGTAATCGGAACTAAGGCGTGAGAAGATGACGAAAGTAAAATGGATTGTGGTCAGGGTGCTGAAGTGTATTCTCTGTCTCCTGACCGGAAGAAAACCGGATTGTGATGAGAAAAATTGACATGATTGTGATTCACTGTACGGCAACGAGAGCGGACCGCCCGCTCTCGCCTGCCGAACTGACGAAGATGCACCGGAAACGGGGGTTCAAGTGTTGCGGATATCACTATTTTGTCCGCACGGATGGTGAAATTTGTACAATGCGACCGGTGGAGCGGGCCGGAGCGCATGCCAGGGGGTATAACGAGCACAGCATCGGCATTGCGTACGAAGGGGGACTGGATGCGCAGGGACGGCCGGCGGATACGCGTACGGAACTGCAGAAGCGTTCGCTCCGGATTCTGGTGCGGGTGCTGAAGTCGGATTTCCCGGCCATCACGCAGGTGGTGGGGCATCGCGACCTGAGCCCGGATCTGGACGGCGACGGAACGGTGGAACCGGAGGAATGGACCAAGGCCTGCCCCTGTTTTGACGTGAAAAAGGAGCTGTAGCGGAACAAAAGTTTTCTAAATCGTAAAAAGAAGGTGTCCGGCGCCTAAAAAGTTTTCAGGATTCGAAATAAAATCCTACCTTTGCACTATTCAAAATCCAAACGGACAATGGCGAATCTGTATATTATCATTTCTGCATTTGTATCGGCAGTGATACTGGGGAGAATCATTATCCCGAATATTCTGATTATTTCATTGCGCAAACGCTTGTTTGACGTGCCTGATGAACGGAAAGTACACAAACGTCCGATACCTCGCCTCGGGGGAGTGACCTTTTTCCCGGTGATTCTTTTTTCCTTGTGTGTGTTTACGGCCGTGCGGCTGATGACGGGCCACGGACCTGCGGAGACATCGACAACGGACCTGGTGTGCGAGTTTCTTTTCCTGACGGGAGGGCTGACCCTGCTGTATATCGTGGGCATTGCCGACGACTTGATTGGGGTGCGCTACCGGAAGAAGTTCCTGGTGCAGATTATCTCGGCGGCGATGTTTCCGCTGTCGGGCTTGTATATCAACAATTTCTATGGTCTCTTTGGCATTTACCTGATTCCTGCAGAGGTAGGTATTCCGCTGACCATGCTGCTGGTGGTGTTCATCACCAATGCCATCAACCTGATTGACGGTATCGACGGACTGGCGTCGGGGCTGAGTATGGTGGCGCTGCTGGTGTTCGGGGTGCTGTTCGTGCATTTCCGCATGTGGAGCTATGCCATGCTGGCTTTCGTGACGGTGGGGGTGATTATCCCGTTCTTTTCGTACAACGTGTTCGGCAGTGCGGATTTGGGAAGGAAGATTTTCATGGGGGATACCGGCAGTTTGACGCTGGGGTATATTCTGAGCTTCTTTGTCATCAAGTACTGTATGTATGAGCCGGATATGCTGCTCACGATGAAGACGAGTCCGGTGCTGGTGTCGTTCAGCGTGCTGATGGTGCCGTGTCTGGATGTGATTCGCGTGGTGCTGCGGCGTGCGCGTAACAAGCGGTCGCTGTTCATGCCCGACAAGACGCACATCCACCATAAGTTCCTGGCCATGGGTTTCTCACCGCGGAGGGCGCTGGTAACGATTCAGTTGATGTCGGCCTGCTTCTGTGCGTTTACCATTGTGGCGATTCTTTATATGAACAACACGCTGGTGTTCGTGATTGACGTGGTGGTATGGACGCTGCTGAACCTCTGGTTTGACCATGTGATTAACCGGAAGACGAAGAATGGAGAATAATGAAGAATGAAGAATGAAGAATGAAGAGTGAATAATGAAGAACGGGAGGGGTGACTCTTCCGTTTTTTTTGTGATTGCTTGCCGCTTTTACTTTTTAACTATTAACTTTTAACTATATACCTTTTTCTGTCTAAAGAAGCTCGATATCTGTATAACTCGTTTGAGAAAATGTGCTGTAATGAATGTTATTCGTTTGAAAAAATGTGTCGAATGTTGGTTTATTCGCTGGAAAAAGTGTAATTTCGTCGTTGGGAAATAAGATTACACCATGCTTAAAAGGAAGATAGAAACATATTTAGCCGACTGGAAACGGTCTGAGGACAGAAAGCCTCTTGTAATAAAAGGTATCCGCCAGTGTGGAAAGACATACATTGTTCAGAAATTCGCAAGGGAGAATTATGAAAGTGTGGTCTATATGAATTTCATTCTTGAGCCTGACAACAAGTCTGCCTTTACCGGCAATATAGATGTGGATACCATCATTCTCAACCTCTCTGCTTTGATTCAGGGCAGTCGTTTCATTGAGGGGAAAACCTGCATCATCCTTGACGAGATTCAAGAGTGTAAGGAAGCAAGGACTGCCTTGAAGTCATTTCATATAGACGGGCGTTTCGATGTCATTGCCACAGGTTCTCTTTTGGGGGTAAAAGGTTATGGCCAAAGTAAGAAAAAGAAAGAGGATGTAGGGCAAGATTCTGTTCCGGTCGGATACGAAACCGTGATTGACATGTACCCATTGGATTTTGAAGAGTTTCTATGGGCAAACGGAATCGGTCAGACAGTTATTGATTCTGTAAAATCATGCTTTGAGAACGAAAAGGCTGTTCCTGACGGGATTCATAAGGTCATGATGGAGATGCTGTACAGATATGTGATTGTCGGAGGGCTGCCGGAAGTGGTGAATTGCTTCCTTAAAACCAGGAATATCGAACTTATCTATAAGTTGCAGCGAAATCTTATTGCCGGATACGAAGAAGATATGGTTAAATATGCAGAGGATGCGGACAAGCCCAATATCCGGGAATGTTTTGACTCTATTCCGAAGCAACTGGCTAAAGAGAACAAGAAATTCCAGTATTCAGTTGTGAAAAAGGGAGGAAGGTCTGCTCAATACATCGGCAGTATTCAGTGGCTGGAAGATGCAGGGATTATCCGTAGATGCTATAACACACAGACTACGGAATTGCCGTTAGAGGGGAATGCTATTAAAGATTGTTTCAAAGTGTACACAACTGATATAGGTATTCTTGTGGCAATGCTCGACTATGGTACTCAGGCGGATATTTTAAAGGGAAATCTTCTTGGATACAAGGGAGCTATTTTCGAGAACCTCATGGCGGATTTTCTGTGTAAGTCCGGTCAGAAACTGTATTATTTCCATAAGGACAGCGGGCTTGAACTGGACTTCCTGGTAAGGTTCAAAGGCGAATGTGTTCTCCTTGAAATTAAGGCAAAGTCTGGTAAAGCAAAAAGCATGACAACGGTTCTTAAAAATAAGGACGTGTATCATGTTAAGAATGCAATCAAGTTAGGGCAATATAACGTAGGCCGTGATGGAGATATTCTTACTATTCCACTATACATGGGATTTCTTGTAAACGACAAACTTGCAGACGTTATCATTCCTGATGTTGATGTGAGTGCGTTGAATAATGAAGAATGAAGAGTGAAGAATTAAGAATGAAGAATTAATATAGTGAAGGACGGGAGGGGTGACTCTTCCGTTCTTTTTTTTGTTATGACATAAGAACAAAAAGACATAATTTCAATAATGGTGAAGAATGAAAAGTGAAAATGCAATACGCTCGCCGCTTTTACTTTTTAACTTTTCACTTTTAACTCAATACCTTCTTCTGTTCTTTTGTCTAAAGAAACAACATGTTTCTGTGGGGCGTATCGTTTGAAAAACTTATGCGATTAAGTTGGAAAGATGAAAGTTTTTATGTTTCTTTGTGTAAACTTCATCTCTGCAAGCTATGGTTAGTACAACAGACATCATCGACAGACTGAAAATATTCAAAGCACAATCGGCTTCGAAATATAAAATAAAGTTCATGGGGTTGTTTGGCTCCTATGCGCGCCAGCAGCAAGATGAAAAAAGTGATGTGGATGTTTTTATCTGTCTGCAGGAACCGGACTTTTTCGTGATGGAGCAGATTAAAGAAGAACTTGAAGTTTTGCTCCATTCTTCTATTGATTTAGTGAACTTTAGAGAGTCACTTCGTCCAACGTTAAAAAAGAATATCCTTAAAGATGCGATCTATATCTAAAGAAATATTGATTGATTTATTGGAGCTGATTCTGGAAAAAGCTACTCTCGTGATAAACAGAAATCAGTCGATTACGTGTGCACAGGATTTTCTTACATCGCCGGACAGAATGGAAAAATTTGATGCAGCATGTATGCTGATACAGGTAGTAGGTGAAACGGCTAAGAAGATAGATGATCGTACATCGTCTCTGTTGTTTGCGCATTATCCGCAAGTCTATTGGCGAGGCGTATTCGGATGTCGAAATATTATTTCGCATGAATATGGGAATGTAGACCCCATTCAGATATTTGGTATAATCAAAAAGTATCTTCCTGAACTGGTTGTTTGTGTAAAGCAAATTTTGTCAGACGTGGAAGCAGGTAAGCATGACAGCTTATTCTTGTCATAGAATGAAGAGTGAATAATGAAGAGTGAATAATGAAGAATGAATAATGAATAATGAAGAACGGGAGGGGTGACTCTTCCGTTTTTTTTATTATGACATAAGAACAAAAAGACATAATTTTAATAATGATGAAGAATGAAAAGTGAAAACGTGATACGCTCACCGCTTTTACTTTTTAACTTTTACCTTTTAACTCAATATGTTCTTCTGTTCTTTTGTCTAAAAAAAGACATAAAAAATAGACATAAAAAAAGGGAATCTTCCCAGACTCCCAATCTTCATTAACCTTAAATCTAATACCATGAAAAACACGATGCAAAGGTAAGGATTTTGTGTTATGAAACATATAATTGGGGCGAAAATCTGCATTGAATTAACTATTTTTATGTTTTAAAGCAGGGACGCGGAATTTTTACACCGGTTTTTTCTGCTTGGAATGGAGATTCCGGGGCTAAGCGCTTGGTGATTCGTTTTCAATAATGTATCTTTGTCCTTAAAACTAAAATGAAAGACAGAATGAGAAGACAGTTTGTAAGATTGGCATTGTGTCTGTTCCTGCTGGGGGGATCCGTTGCGTATGCCCAAAGCGGAATGACCGACAACCAGGTGATAGAATATGTGCAACAGGCGCTTCAACAGGGCAAGGACCAGCAAACCATTGCGATGGAGCTGCTGGCCAAAGGGGCTACTCAGGAGCAGTTGCTGCGATTGAAGTCTATGTATTCGGGTTCGACGGGCGCGTCGACATCGGGCAGCGGTTCTCTGACGGGGGAAGACAGCTCGCTGCTGGGCTTTGGTTCACGGGCCCGGAAAACTACTGCGGCCGGTACGGAAGAGGATGCTTCGGAATTCCTGGAGACAAGTTCGACAAACGTGGACAAGAGTATGTGGTCGGAAGACATGCAGAAGACCATGAAGAAACGCCGCAACCTGACGACGGTGGTTACCAGCGAGAACGATGTGTTCGGACGGAATATCTTCAACATTGAACAGCTGACTTTCCAGCCTAACCTGAGCATGGCGACTCCGGAAAACTACCGTCTGGGACCGGGTGACGAGGTGATTATCGACGTGTGGGGCGCTAGCCAGAACACCATGCGGCTGGAGATTTCGCCCGACGGCTATGTGAACATCATCAACCTGGGTCCGGTGTACCTGAACAACATGACGATTCAGGATGCACGCCAGCTGCTGAAGCAGGAACTTGGAAAGATTTATGCGGATTCGGGCAATAACATTCAGGTGACATTGGGAAATATCCGTACCATCCAGGTGAACGTGATGGGGGAAGTGATGGCGCCGGGTACGTATTCGCTGTCATCGCTCTCGACAGTATTCCATGCGCTGTACGTGGCAGGCGGTGTGAGCGACATCGGTAGCTTGCGTAACGTGCAGGTGGCCCGCGGCGGCAAGACGTTTGCCCGTCTGGACGTGTATGAGTACATCATGAAGGGGCAGATTCAGGACGACATCCGCCTGCAGGACGGCGACGTGGTGATTGTGCCTACCTACGACGAGCTGGTGAAGATTACGGGTAAGGTGAAGCGCCCGATGTTCTACGAAATGAAGAACGGGGAATCGGCGGCCACTTTGCTGAAGTATGCCGGTGGTTTTGCTTCGGATGCTTACAAGAAGAGTATCAGGGTGTTGCGTAAGGACGGTAAAGAATTTTCCGTGAAAACGGTGAACGATATAGACTATTCTGCGTTTAAATTATTAGACGGTGATGTGATTTCGGTGGATTCGATTCTGAACCGCTTCAACAACCGTCTGGAAGTGAAAGGGGCTGTGTATCACCCGGGAGTATTCGAGTTGAGCGGTTCGCTGAACACGGTACGCCAGCTGGTGGAGAAGGCCGACGGTTTGCTGGGGGATGCCTTTACAGGACGTGCGGTGTTGTATCGCGAACGGGAGAACCTGACGAAAGAGGTATTGCCAGTTGACATTCAGGGTATTCTGAACGGTACGTCGCCCGACATTGCCTTGCAGAAGAATGACATTTTGTATATCCCGAGCATCCACGACTTGCAGGACATGGGGAAGGTGACCATCAGCGGTGAGGTGAACAAGCCGGGCAGCTATACGTATGCCGACCACATGAGCCTGGAGGACCTGGTGATTACAGCGGGCGGTTTGAAGGAATCGGCTTCGCTGGTGCGTGTGGACGTGTCACGACGCATCCGTGACCCGAGAGGGACGACGGAGCCGGACGTAATCGGACAGAATTTCTCGTTCGGACTGAAGGATGGTTTCGTGGTGGACGGTGAAGCGGGATTTGAACTGCAACCGTACGACCAGGTGTTTGTGCGCCGCAGCCCGAGCTACAACGAGCAGGTGAACGTGACGGTGGACGGTGAGGTGCTGTTCCGCGGTGACTATACGCTGAACACGAAGAGCGAACGCCTGAGCAGTCTGATTCAGCGTGCCGGCGGGGTGAGCCGCTATGCGTATGTGCGTGGAGCGAAGTTGCGCCGCGTGGCCAACGAGGAGGAGCTGCGCCGCATGGAGGATGTGGTGAAGATGATGCGCCGTGAAATCGGTGATGCCATGGCCAACACCCTGGGACTGAAGGTGGACAGTACGTTTACGGTAGGTATCGACCTGGAAGCTGCACTGGCGAACCCGGGCGGAGACGCTGACCTGGTGCTGCGTGAGGGCGATGTGCTGACCGTGCCGGAATATAATAATACGGTGAAGGTGAACGGAGCGGTGATGATGCCGAACACGGTATCGTATGCGGCAGGCAAGAGCGTGAAGTATTACCTGAGCCAGGCGGGCGGTTACTCTGCCAACGCCAAGAAGAGCCAGAAGTTCATTATTTATATGAACGGACAGGTGGCCGAAGTGAAGGGCAGCGGCAAGAAACAGATTGAGCCGGGCTGCGAAATCGTGGTACCGAACAAGACGAAGAAGTTCAACTTTGCGAACATAGTATCGAATGCGACTTCGTTTGCTTCACTGGCTACGATGCTGGCTTCACTGGCTACGATGATGAAATAACCTTTAAATCTATGAGTATATGAACATGAAAATGAGGCTGATTGTCATGAACTTCCTGCAGTTTGCCGTGTGGGGAGCGTATCTTACCTCAATGGGTACGTACCTGGCGGGTGTGGGTTTAGGCGGACATATCGGAATTTTTTACGCCATGCAGGGGATTGTGTCCCTGTTCATGCCGGCTGTGTTGGGTATTGTGGCTGACCGCTGGATTCCGGCGCAACGGTTGCTGGGGCTGAGCCATCTGTTGGCGGCCCTGTTTATGGGTGGAGCGGGCTATTATGCCATGACTACGGGACCGCAGGTGGAATTTGCGCCGCTGTTCGCGTTCTACTCCGTGAGTGTGGCGTTCTACATGCCTACGCTGGCACTGTCGAACTCGGTGGCTTATACGGCGCTGGATAAGGCCGGGCTGGACACCATCAAGGCGTTTCCGCCGATACGTACGTTCGGTACCATCGGTTTCATTTGTTCCATGTGGCTGGTAGATTTACTGGGATTCCAGTCGAACTACATGCAGTTTTTTACTTGTGCGGCATGGGGTGTGGTGCTGGCCGTATATGCCCAAACGCTGCCGGAATGTCCGGTGAGCCGCGCACAGGGCAGACAGAAGTCGCTGGTAGAGGCATTGGGACTGAGGGCGTTTCTGCTCTTCAAGAACCGCAAGATGGCGGTGTTCTTCATCTTCTCGATGCTGCTGGGCGTGTCCTTGCAGATTACCAACGGCTTTGCCAACCCGTTTATCACGAGCTTCAGCGCCATTCCGGAATATGCCAATACCTTTGGCGTGCAGCATGCCAACCTGCTGATTTCGCTCTCGCAGATCAGTGAGACGTGCTGTATTCTGCTGATTCCGTTCTTCCTGGGACGCTTCGGCATCAAGAAGGTGATGCTGATTGCCATGGTGGCGTGGGTGCTGCGCTTCGGACTCTTCGGCCTGGGTGACCCGGGCAGCGGGGTGTGGATGTTCGTGCTGTCGATGATTGTGTATGGCGTGGCTTTCGACTTCTTCAACGTGTCGGGCTCGCTGTTTGTCGACAAGGAGACGGACCTGTCTATCCGCTCGAGTGCGCAGGGACTGTTCATCATCATGACGAACGGTATCGGGGCCACGGTGGGTACGCTGAGTGCGCAGGCGGTGGTGAACTGCTTCGTGGACTTCAATTCGCAGGCACCGCAGGTGGAAGGCTGGAGCCGGGCGTGGTTCGTGTTTGCGGCCTATGCGCTGGTAGTGGCGGTGACTTTTGCACTGGTATTTAAGTACAAACATAAAGTAGATAACGATTAATGTGAATCTGAAAATGGAAAAGAAAGACGAATTTGTAGAAATGCGGGTCCGCACCATTGACGAGGCCATGAAGGTGGATGAACTGATCGGGCATCTGACATTTAATCAGGTGATGGACGATGAGGAGAAGATGGATATTATGATGCTGGACGGGCAGAACTTCAAGCTGCTGCTGGAGGAGGTGAACGAACCGCACCGGATGATGCTGGGGATTATCAACCCCGACGAGGCGGACTTGCTGTACGCGGCTGTTAACGACCCGGAGGGCACGGATGCCACGCTGCCTTATCAGACGGTGCATATTCTGAAGGCGCTGGGGGTTACCGTGGAAAAGGTGGTGGTAAAGGACAAGGTGAAGTTGTTGCACCGTGCGATTGTGACTCTGCGCAAGGAGGACGGCTCGGTGATGGAGATGCAGCTGACACTGTTCGACGCGCTGGTGGTGAGTCTGATAGCCGGTGTTCCGTTCTATGTGAACGCGAAGTTCCTGGAAGACCCCCGTTCGGGCTTTACCAAGTCTGTGCCTAACACGAAGGCGCTGCTGCTGCGGTTGATGCCGCTGAAAGGGCTGGAGCGGGAGATGGAGGATGCCATCCGCCGCGAGGACTATGAGTATGCGGAGCTGATCAAGCAGGAAATGGCGACCCGCAACAAAGAAGAAGAGGAAGATTACGAGGATTTGGAGGATTTAGAAAAAGAATTGTAATTATGCACGTGTTTTATACACCGGATATTGCGCAGACGCTGGAGCTGCCGGAAGAGGAAGCGGGCCACTGCCTGCGGGTGCTGCGCCTGGGAGTGGGTGAGGAGATTATGCTGACCGACGGAAAGGGATGCTTTTACCGGGCGGTCATTTCGGCAGCTACGCAGAAACGCTGTGTGGTGAAGGTGGTGGAGAAAACGGAGCAGGAGCCTTTCTGGAAGGGGCACCTGCACCTGGCTCTGGCGCCTACGAAGAACATGGACCGCATGGAATGGCTGGCGGAGAAGGCCACGGAAATCGGTTTCGACGAGCTGACGTTCCTGAACTGCCGTTTCTCGGAACGGAAGGTCATCAAGACGGAACGGGTGGAGAAAATCGTGGTGTCGGCCGTGAAACAGTCGCTCAAGGCACGCAAGCCGGTGGTGAACGAGATGACGGACTTCCGCCGCTTTATGGAGCGGGAGTTTACGGGACAGAAGTTTATCGCCCACTGCTATGAGGGGGAAAAGCCTCTGCTGCGCGACGTGCTCCGCAAGGACGAGGACGCCGTGGTGCTGATTGGTCCGGAAGGGGATTTCAGTCCGGAGGAAGTGGCGCTGGCTGCAGAAAAGGGCTTTCAGGCAGTGAGCCTGGGCAAATCGCGCCTGCGTACGGAAACGGCGGCACTGGTGGCCGTACACCTGATGAACCTGACGCACGCGGAATAAGCTGATGTGTAACTTTTAAATAGAATCATTATGAAAAAGACATGGAAATGGATGGGAGGCCTGGCCTTGGGTATGGCTTTCCTGTTGTCTGCCTGCGGGGAAGACAATGCGTACACCAATGCGTTGCCAAAGGATGCGGCTGCAGTGTTCTCGTTCGACCTGATGGAGATGGCACAGAAGTGTGACCTGAACGACCAGGTGAAGCAGTCGATGGGGCAGATGATGAAATCGAGCCTGAAGGGCAGTGCGGATGCCCTGGTGGACAAGCTGATGGAGAACCCGGAAGAGAGCGGGTTGAGACTGACCGACCGGGTGTATTTCTTTGCCGCTTCGCAGATGGAAATGGGCGGCGTGCTGGTGCGCATGGCCGACAAGGGGAAACTGGAAGATTTGATGGCCATGCTTCAGGAGCAGAAGGCGTGTGAGGCTCCTGCCGACGGCGACGGTTGCCGCTGGACCGTGGGTGGCGGCGGACTGATGGCCTGGACGGACGATGCGTTTCTGATGCTGGCGGGCAACGGTAACCCGAAGGACTTTCAGCATCAGGCTTCGATGTGGCTGCGCCAGAAAGAAGGGGAGGGCTATTCGGGCACTCCGGAATTCAAGAAATTAGAGGATGCCGACGAGGATGTGGCCATGGTGACTTCGCTGAATGCCATGCCGAAGAGTTACCAGGGCCCGGTGACGATGGGGCTGCCGGCTGACTTGAACCTGAATGATTTAAAGATATTTTCTACGCTCGATTTCCAGGCGGGAAGGGCCGTGATGGAAGTGGAGACGCTGCTGGAGGGCAAGTTCAAGGACTTGCTGAAGAAGCAGGCGGAGGTGAGCGGCGAACTGGACGGCACGTATCTGAAGGTGTTCCCTGCCAATACGGTGCTCTGGATGGCTGCCAACGTGAATGGTGAAAAGGTGTATGAGTTGTTGCGTGAGAACCCGACGGTGCGTCAGGAACTGGACAACTCGATGATGCCGCTTGACTTTGAAGCCATCTTTAAGGCTGTGAAGGGTGACGTGGCAGTGGCCATGCCGGAGATGTCGTTGAAACCGGGCTTCATCCTGTATGCCGACGTGAAAAACGGTGACTTCATGCGTACGTTTGAGGACTTGAAACCGATGCTGGCCATGACTAACGGTCAGATGCAGCTGGTGGACAAGGGCGAGAATGCCTATCAGTTTGTGGCTGCCAACGGTGCGGCACTGGGCATGGGCCGCGGACCGGTGTCTTTCTGGCTGGGCGTGAAAGATGACCGCTTCTACCTGACGAATCAGGAGGACCTGATTGGCCGTGAGGTGAAGGGACTGTCGCTGAAAGACTGTGACTGGGCCAAGGACGTGAAGGACAAGCATTTCTACCTGAACGTGAACTTCCAGGCACTGGCTGCCGTACTTCCGCAGATTCCTTACGTAGGTATGCTGGACTACCTGAGCATCGAATCGGATGAACCGACCAAGGCGCGCATAGTACTGCAGATGAAGGACCACAAGGAGAATGTACTGAAGCAGCTGGTGAAGATAGTTAATAATTAATAGTGAATAATGAAGAATGAAGAATTAATAATTAATAATTAATAATGAATAGCGAAGAGCATTCTTCATTCTTCATTATTAATTCTTCATTGAATAAAATGGACAACATGGATTTGACTTGCGGCCACTTTGTAAATCCGTTTACTGATATCGGGTTTAAGATTATCTTCGGGCAGCCTGCCAGCAAGGAATTGCTCATCACATTGCTGAATGAGCTGTTGGCGGGGGAGCATCGCATAGAGAACCTGATTTTTCTGGACAAGGAAAATCATTCGGACAGTATGGCGGATGCAGGGATTATCTATGACCTGTACTGCCTGACCGACACGGGAGAATACATCATCGTGGAGATGCAGAACCGTTTTCATAGTAGTTTCCTGGACCGTACGCTGTTTTACATGTGTCGTGCCATCGGGCGGCAGGTGGAGAATCTGCGTGAGAAGAGGCGGAAGGAACGTGAGTTGCAGACCGGGAAGCCGGAGACGGAGGAGGATTTTCTGCTGAGTGAGCCGATGCAGGAAAATTATGGGTCCAGATACAAGCTCTCGACCGTGTATGGCATTTTCCTGATGAACTTCCGCGAGCCGGGACTGGAAGAGAAATTCCGCACGGACACCGTGATTGCCGACCGTGAGAGCGGAAAGGTGGTGAACCCTCATTTCCGGCAGATTTTTTTGCAGTTCCCTTATTTCACCAAGGAACTCAAGGATTGTGAAACGCTTTATGATAAACTGATTTATACATTGAAGAATATGCAACATTGGAACCGAATGCCGGACGCGCTGAAGGAGCAGGTGTTCAGCCGTCTGGAAGAACTGGCTGCCGTGGCCAATCTTTCATTGGAAGACCGCATTGCTTACGACAAGGCGCTGGACCGTTACCGTGTGAGCCGCATCGTGGAAGAGGATGCACGTGAAGCCGGATGGAAGAAAGGGCTCGCGGAAGGACGTGCGGAAGGGCTCGCGGAAGGACAAGCTAAAGAGAAAGTTGCCATTGCACGTAACCTGAAATCGCTGGGTTTGAGTACTGCTCAGATAGCCCAGGCTACCGGATTGACCGAAGAGGAAGTGGAATCGACAGTTAATAATTAATAGTGAATAATGAAGAATGAAGAATTAAGAATTAATAATGAATAACGGAGAGCATTCTTCATTCTTCATTATTAATTCTTCATTGAATAAAATGGACACAATAGAATTACAGCAGACCCTGCCGGAGGTATTCGCCGGACGCGACGGAATCGTGTCGGACGTGTGGCACCGGCAGGTGGCTTTTCAGAAAGGAAAGATGTATCTGATTGAAGCGGCGTCGGGCACGGGCAAGTCGTCGCTTTGCAGTTTTATTTACGGGTACCGTACGGACTACCAGGGGATTATCACCTTCGACGGGGAGAACGTGCGGAAGCTCACGGTGAAGCAGTGGACGGATATCCGCAAGCGCTCGCTGGGCATGCTGTTTCAGGAACTCCGCCTGTTCGGGGAACTGACGGCGTGGGAGAACGTGCAGCTGAAGAACGGGCTGACGGGCTTCTGCCGTAAGCAGCAGGTGAAGGACTGGTTTGAGCAGCTGGGCATCGCCGACAAGTGGGATGTGAAAGCGGCCAGGATGTCGTACGGACAGCAGCAGCGCGTGGCCTTCGTGCGGATGCTGTGTCAGCCGGCCGACTTTTTCTTCCTGGATGAGCCGGTGAGCCACCTGGACGACGGCAACGGGCAGATTATGGCGCGTATCCTGAAGGAGGAAGCGGCTCGTCAGGGCGCGGGAGTGATTGTGACTTCCATCGGCAAGCACCTGCCGCTGGAGTATGACAGGGTGCTGAGTTTGTAAGGTATTAACACGAAGACGGATATGATCTGGAAATTATTGAGACAGCACATCAGTGTGGCGCAGCTGGCAGGATTCTTTCTGGCCAACTTGTGTGGTATGGTGATTGTGCTGTTGGGCATACAGTTTTATAAGGACGTGTTGCCGGTGTTTACGCAGGGCGACAGTTTCATGAAGAAGGACTACGTGATTGTGAGCAAGCAGGTGAGCACGCTGGGCAGCCTGGTGGGCAAGGGAGGTACGTTCTCGCGTGCCGACATAGCCGACATGGAGTCGCAGCCGTTTGCCAAGCGGACGGGAGCGTTCACTCCGGCACAGTTTCAGGTGTCGGCCGGCATGGGCATGGCGGGCATGCAGCTCTCTACGGCGATGTTCTTTGAGTCGGTGCCCGACGAGTTTGTAGACGTGCGGCTGGAGGGCTGGACGTATCGCGAGGGGCAGACGGAAATCCCTATCATCATTCCGCGCAACTACCTGAACCTGTATAACTTCGGCTTTGCACAGAGTCGCAACCTGCCGCAGCTCTCGGAGGGCGTGATGAGGATGATGACGCTGGACGTGCGGCTGAGCGGACGGGGACGGACGGAGCGCATGAAGGGACGTATCGTGGGTTTCTCCAACCGGCTGAACACGATTCTGGTGCCGCAGGCGTTTATGGAATGGGCTAATGCCACATTGGGTGACGGCGGGCAGACGGCTCCCTCACGACTGATTGTGGAGGTGGACAATCCGGCGGACGACCGCATTGCGAAGTATTTCAAGCAGAAAGGCTATGAGACGGAAGGCGACAAGCTGGATGCGGGAAAGACGACGTGGTTCCTGAAGATGGTGGTGGGCATCGTGCTCACGGTGGGACTGATTATCAGTGTGCTGTCGTTCTACCTGCTGATGCTGAGCATCTACCTGCTGTTGCAGAAGAACACGAAGAAGCTGGAGAACCTGCTGATGATAGGGTTCAGTCCGGCGGCGGTGGCGCGTCCGTATCAGGCACTCACGGTGGGGCTGAATGCGGCGGTGGCAGCCATGGGTGTGCTGCTGGTGTGGATGGCACGTGATGCGTATCTGGACATGCTGCGGCGGATGGTGCCCGACTTGCAGGAAGGCAGTCTGCTGCCGGCGCTGCTGACGGCCGGGGGACTTTTCCTGCTGGTATCGGTGCTGAATGTGCTGGCTGTAAGGCGGAAAGTGGAATCTATCTGGAGAAAGAAATAGTATAAGCATTATATATTATCTGTAAAACCAAATGAAAATGAAGAAACTAAAGAACGTATGGCTCTTTTTGAGCTTTATCCTGATGGTGGCCGGAATGGCAAGCTGTAGCACGGATGATCCGACGGGTGTGGATGTGTCGAGAGATGACATTATCGGTACATGGAAGGTGACGGCGAATGACTGGACAAATTCGGAAGGTGAGTCTGGTCGTAATGATCCTGAGCACATGGGACAGACGCTCTCGGTGAAAAGTGGCGGTACGGCTTTGTTTCGTGGCGAGTCGTTCAACTGGACACTGAGCAAGGGGGTGCTGACGCTGTCGGACAATCGTGGCCGCAACATACGGGTAGTAATTCTGTCGTATACGGGAGAGGAGATTCAAGCTTCGTACGACTGTACCTTTGAGTCGGAAATGTATACCGAGGAAGGTAACTACACCTTCAAGCGCGTGTAACGAGACATATTAATATAAAGAAGGAGGGTGTGTCAAAATGCATACCCTCTTTTTTTATGACAAAG
>UMGW01020431.1_pt1 | contig 39844 bp, 50 predicted proteins | sample 1965371 | NCBI WGS metagenome assembly UMGW01 (sample SAMEA4836082, study PRJEB28245) | human gut metagenome | biome: gut microbiome; material: fecal sample | place: Denmark | collected 2008
CGCAAAAAAAAGAGCCGGAACCGGGAATTTTCTCCCATTTCCAGCTCTCACTTTCACCTGTATTTACTGTAATCTTCCATACACCGTACTCGCATCCGCGATGCTGTCCACCGCAGATCCCGAATCCGTCATGGCCTCTGCCGTAACAAGTATGTACTCTTCGCCTCCATATTCTGCAAAGCTGACCAGGCACTGACCCGCCTCATCGGTAAATCCGGTCTTTCCGCCTTCAATGACTGCCCCGTTCTCCAGTGTCGTACTCATCTCATAGCTGGTAAACCGGTGGAGCATCGTATCATACAGCGTAATTCCCTCCGGGTGTGATGCGGTAGCCTCCGTTGTGTAAACCTCCCTCGTCACGATCTCGCGAAACGTATCACTCTTCAGACACTCACTCATCAGCACCGCAATATCACGGCAGGTAGAATAATGGTTGTCGTTATGCAGTCCCGTGCAGTTCTCAAAATGCGTATTGGTAAGTCCCAGTTCTTCTGCTTTCTGGTTCATCATGGCCACAAAACCTTCTTCCGATCCGCCGACTGCTCTCGCCAATGTCTCACAGGCATCTGCGCCGGATGGCAGCAGCACACCATAGAGAAGATCACGAACCGTCGGCTGTTCGTACGGATTAAATCCCGCTACCGACGCATCCTGTGCCGTCAGTTCCTCGAAGATGTCCTCCGGAACCGTAATCGTCTCGTTCAGATCCGGAAGATTTTCAATGGTAAGCAACGCTGTCATAATCTTTGTCATCGACGCCGGATAAATTCTCTCATCTCCGCCCAGATTCATCATCTCAGCCAGATCGCTTTCCCGCACTAGCAGGGCATGCTGACTGTTCAGACCATCTGACGAAATCTGCTGTACCGGCTCAGGCGTCGGTGTAATCTCCTCCTCCGGGCTGGAATCCGATATCGGCTCTGAACTGTCCCCAACAAGAGAGGATGCACTTGCGTTTCCATCCGTCTGTTTTTTCTCGTTCTTCTGCATCTGATATCCAAGCACGCCAATCAATCCGATAATGATAACAAGCAGAACACTTAAAATCACTTTCTGCTGAAACTGGCGTCTTCGTCTTTTGTTTTTCTTTTTTTGTGCCATAAACAGATTCCTCCGTTCTTTTTTATTCTTTCAAAGCATAGTACATTTCCTGCTCTTTTGCAAGATTTTCGCCGTAACCTTAAGATAAACATAATCAAAATTGGTCCGGTGGACCAATTTTGGATATGCAGAACAAAAAAAGAACCCTCGAAAGGGTTCCACATAGTGAAGCATCGGGGATTCGAACCCCGGACAACTTGATTAAAAGTCAAGTTTCCTTACCTACTAAAATGCCCGCAAATACGCCATTTTCCAACGATCCCATGACACGAAAATGACACATTTGATATTAACACACAGTGACCAGTGTGTCAAATAAAAAAAGCCGTGCCATTTCGACACGACTCTTTTTTTATTCGTAAAACACGATATCGGCGCCCGCATCGCCCTCATACTCTTCTGCGGCCTCCTCCGCCTCTTCGTAAGTTTCGACTTTTGCTATCGTTTTCCGCGTTTCTTTGTCGACTACAAAAATTTCCATTGGAGTGAATTTCCAAATATCACCGCCTCCGATCCATTCGTCATCTTCGTCGTATTCGTTTTCCTGGATCGAAAACTCTTCTACCGTGAAGAGGCTTCCGGATGTTTGCACATCCGTTTTGTATTTTTTCAATTCCTTTTCGGCTTCCTCTTTGGTTCCGAATGAAGCAATTTTTTCCGGATCCACATCGTACATCGTGCATCCTTCCTTGATTTCATCCCTTTCTTTCCAGCTGATTTCTGCTGTTGTTTTTACGATTTCAAATTTTTTCATTTTCTTATCTCCTTTTTTCTCTTTACTATTTTTTAAGTCATTGTCGATCAGTTCATTTATATACTGATTAACGCTTTTTCCTTTTTGTGCAGCCCTACTTTTAATAACTTGTTTGCTTCCCGCCGGTACAACCAAATTTATCCGATCGTATTTCTTCTTTATATAATTGTTGATATATTCAATTTGATTAAATTCTTTTGTTTCTCTCATAATTACCGCCTTTACATCAAAGAGTCAAGTGCCGCAGCGTCTCTGCTATTGAAATATTTCTTTCATCAATTATTATTTCGTTTCTATGGTTATAATATATCACATATTGCGCAATATGTCAATACATTTTACGTAATATATTTATTTTAATTTTACCTTAAAAAATGGCAATAAAAAAGCCCCAGGTATCCGAAGATACCCAGGGCAAAGTGGCGTATAAATTGCATATATGGAATTGCACCGGATTTCTCCGGTAAGAAAGTCTTTTTGCGTGGTTTACTGGTTACTTCTGACCGATCACGTTTCAGGATCACAACCGGTCAGTTGATTCATCAGTTGAACAGTGCGTACCAGGTGTTGGCTCCGCAGTATCCATCGGCTTCGAGGCCTTTGGATTTCTGGTAGGACTTGATCGCGGCAGTCAGTCCGTCTCCGCAGAGAGCGTCCATGTTACCGAAATAAAAGCCTTTCGCTGCGAGGATGAACTGAACCAGGAAGGTAAAGGTTCCCTGAGTTCCATGGCTGACGGTGGCTTTCGAAGCAACTTTTTTGCATGATTCGAAAAAGTTCTTGTTGGTCGGATCCAGCTTCGTGCCGTATCTCCGGTTCATCAAGTCTTTCCAAACCGCCAGGGCAGCCCATCTGGACTTATCGCCGTAGTCTCCGTCCACGCGCAGTTTGGCTCCACAATACTTCAGGATCTTGTCCCCATAGTTGCTGTTGAGCCATTTCTGACCATCAGAAACGTTGTTTCTGGCATTGTTGCTGCCGGATCCGGTATTTGTATTCATCCCGGATGTTCCGCCGGAATATCTGCCATTTTCGACGTTGGTGGCTGTGTGGGCTCCATCGTTCAGCAGGACATCTCCCTCTAACAGGTAGTCCGGGCCATTCAGGTATTTGCTCTCAGTCAGAACCAGGAATCCCGCTGCCTTGAATGCTTTCCGCATGTCTCCGGTATAGGTGGCTTTCAGATTTTTCAGGGCATCAATATCAAGCAGGTAACCGACCGCTCTGACATTGGCGATGACTCCTGCAGAGCAATCAGCTTCGCAAGCAACCGTGATCTGTGATGGATCGTAGTTGCTGGCTTTGAGATGCTGCCAATAGGTGTCTCGCTGGCTCTGATCGTAACCAACCAGATCGTTTTTCGCGACTTTCACAGCAAGTTCTGCGATTTTCGCGCGGACTGCTGAGTTCGGGTATCTTAACACACACTTCCATGGACGGGAATACCACGGAATCAGTGCCCATTCGGTTCCTGTCTGATCTCCAGCTCTGCCGCCGGAATATCTGCCGTTTTCATCGTGTCCGCTGTTAGAAATTAAGCTCATAGGTTTTTCCTCCTTCTCGTTTTCGCCCTGATAGAGCATGTAATACTGTTCGCCATAAAAGGCTCGTTTGCTTTTTACCCCGGATCCAGTGTCTAGGGGTTGCTCAAACTTCGTCAAGAATATATCTGACGTTTCCTGCACTGTCTTCGCGTTCTTGAGTGCATAGAAAACGCCTCGGTACTTGCTCTGCAGTTCCGAAATCATGTACTCAATCTGCATTGTCGGGTCTCCGATCGAAACCCCTTTCTTTTTCGCCAGATCATACAATCCAGCTTTTCGGCCAGCACTTGTCCACTGGCACAGGCCATAGCCATACTGGCGGCTGTCTCCCATCGGATGCAGAAACAACTCCCGAGAGATCTCTCCGCTGTCTACCGCCTCGGTATAGGTATCGTCTGTGTACTTATACCCCAGGCGTTCCTCGCACAGGTCTTCCAGATTACGGGGATTGAACCCCGATTCTGCAAAGATATTTCCCATCACTCCGCAAGCTCCGTAAACTGATGCCCCGGCAGCGATCAGGCAGTTATATGCCGCATCCGTATTCATATTTCGTGAAATTGCCACGACGTTCTCCTTTCACAGCAAAAGAGCGGGTATGATGCCCGCTCTTTGACCTTCTTTATAACTACTGCTGGGATCCGTTTACCTTCCCGTCGTCCAGCAGGTCTTTCACGCCTTTGAACCATTCATCAATTACCTTCATCATCATTTCTTCTGTTACAAAAACCTGCATCCACTTTGGTAAGAGTCCGCGTGCCTGGCTTACAACCCATTTGAGTTTCTGCTTTCCCTGGCCGGATTCATTGTAGACATGCTCGGCTTTCAGGATCAACTGGTATACATCCCCCCGGATGCCGTCCATGCCGCGCATCTTTGCATACTGATATGCCATAACTACTGTGATCGCAACCAGGATCACAAGTGCCACCACCAGAATCGGCAACGGGATCTGTTCCAGAAATTTTAATACTTCCATCTTTCTAATCTCCTGTTATTCGCCCGTCAGAGCCTCGTATAGCCCCGTGTGGGCTTTTTATGTACGTCTATGGTAATTTGTTCATTGCGCACATGTATGACCTATCAATTTTCATATTAGCTCCTTCTGCCGGAATTGCGCCGGCGCAAAAGAGGACGGTTGTTGGCCGCCCTCACTCTGATTTCTTTTCCTGCTCCTGGTTGATTGCTTTGTCCGCGACTTCCAGTCCCTTAGTCAGGACTATTGGCACATCAAATCCGGCTTCCACAAAATTCTCAATAATCGACCGGATTTCGTTCACCAGCAGTGACGCTAAGACAAACCACCCCAACAGTGTTGTGATTTTGAGGTCAATCCCGATTGTATTGCCAATTTCAACAAAAGCCGTGCTCGCTCCAAATGCCACTACAATCATAAGCCAGTACCCGAGTTTCTTGAGTACCCCTTTCCAGCCCGCGCTGGAACTCTCCTTGTGGGCGATTCTACTTTTCATCCAGCCCGTGAGCCAGTCTGCCACATTCAGGCCGAGGAAAAGTGCAAACAGGATCCAGTGCGGCCCCAGCAGATACGACAGCACCGCTACCACGCTGCCTACTATAGCGTTATAAGAGTCAATAATTTTCATGATTTTTTCTCCTTCTCTTCTTATTTTATTGGCAAAAATAGGACCTCCGCGCGGGCCCTGCTCTAATCTCAGTCATGTTTTCTCCTTCAAAAAATGAAAGCGGGAATCCGCTCTCATACAATGTACCGTCTGTGGTCCCGCTTTAAATTGGCTCTTGATACCTGAGCATAGACCATGGTGGTGTTAATATTTACGTGCCCGAGAAACTGCTGTACCTCTTCGATTGGCATTCCTCGATCCAATCCATCTGTCGCAGTCGTGTGTCTGATCAGATGCGGATACACTCTCCGCCCGATTTTAGACATCTCTCCCAACTGCCGCACCCTTTTCTCAATCGCCGGCTTCTTCAGCCGGCCGTGAGGAGCGCGTTCTGAAACAAATAAGGCTGGGTTATCATCATTTCTTGTCGCAAGATAATTTTTCAGCGCAAGTTCGGCTCGTACATTAAGACACGATGTACGGTGCTTATCCCCCTTTCCAAAAAGATGCACGTCCTTCTGCTCAAAATCTACGTCTGTAATGTTCAGGCGTTCCAGCTCCGTCACGCGACATCCGGTACTATACAGCATCTCGATCATGGCCTTGTCTCTGAGCGTCTCGCACGCATTTCTCACCCGTTCCAGCTCCATTCCGGATAGTGGCTTTCTCTGTGCCCGCTCATACTTAATCGCCTTGATGTTTCGGCATGGGTTGCTTCCGATGTATCCTTCGTTGGCCGCCCACTCCAGGAATGTGTGAATAATGACTCGGCGATTATCCAGCGTTGCATTGCTGATTTTTCTTGTTTCCTGGGTCTGGTACAGATACACCCGAATATCGTTCGTCGTGATTTCTGTCAGCTGCTTATTGACCTGGAAAAAGAAATCCCGGAGGACCATGTTGTACAGCTCCAGCGAGCGGATGCTCAGTCCCTCGATTTTTCGTGTCGCAAAATAAATCTCATAGCATTCCGGAAGATATCCCTCGTATGGGACGATTTCCGTTTTTCTCGGCTCTATTTCGTAGTCCGACACAAAAATGGTCAATTTCTGATACACGATTTTAAGTGCATCATCCGGGATCTGGTTCACAAGCTTCGTCACGAATTCTTTCACAAACTGTTCGCGCATAAAAAAACCTCCTTGTGGGGTACCCAAAAGGAGGTGGATGTGTTATAATAATCACAGCCCCCTTGTGGGTGGTGTAGGAGTCGAACTTTTTGATTGGTCGTCGGGAGTTCGGCTCCCTTTTTAGTTTTCTACCCTCTTATTATACCACATTTCATGCGCGATTTCGAATGTATTTTCGATTTTCTTTCAAAAATCTAGTTCACTAAAACGAGGTTTAGTTCAAAATCGCTCTTCTAAAAATGTTTATTAAATAACATTCATAGCTGTATTTTTAGTACAATTTATTTCTCTAAGTCTTGCAGAGTCTAACTGATATTTGATAGAAGAAATATCTGATCCATAAGTAACATTAGCAATCATATCGTTAGTCTTAGGAGACGGCTGTAAAATATTAATAGCACAGTTGATATATTTAACCGCCTCAGTCTCCGAACCACTTCGGGCCGTGTTAATAACAGAGTGTAAAGTCGCTGTATTATGACCTCCGGGCATAACCAAAATACCGGTGCAAATGATCCGATAATTGATATTATGTCTCATGGGTTGCCAACCGTCCTCATAGTCAATAGACCAAACACCTAAAGGAGAATGACCGTTCTCGGCAAAAATATCACTTAATACGAAATTAGTACCTCCAGTCATAGAGATAGCGCTCGCGTGAGGATTATAAAATTTACAATTACTGATATAGCATCTATCCGGATCCACGCTAGGCCATACCCTAATAACATGAGGTGTATCGACTCTACCCTCATTAGAGGACGTAGGTGCACCATCTGGAAATCTAGCATTAACCTTAAAGTATACGGCGTTTTTCGGTAATAAATAAGTTTCGAGCGTCATTTGATGAGGCCTATACTCGATAAGGTTTTTATCGGTGTCAAACCAGTAAATTTCGTACCAACGAGTTGTTAAACCGTAAGTTGTTGCTGTATCCATTTTACCAACCTTATAATATTTCATATCGGTATAAGTAGACGGATTATCGGAGTAATTATATCCGAGTTTAAGAAAATCAGTATGATACCATTCGTCAGACTCATTAACTGTTAAACCTGTTGCGTCAAGTTTACCAGAAGTAAAATCACTATAACGGACACAACCTCTGACTGCACCGTCCAAACCGGTACCACTCCACTGATCGAAACCATTCATACGGGTACTAATATTAAATCCGACTGTATCATGAAAATCAATATTTTCAATCTTACATTTATAGGCACCTGTAGAAAAAACAAATGCGTTAACCTGTTCGCCGTAATCACCCTCTGTATATCCTAAATCAGACATTAATCGTCGCTCGCCGTAATAGTGCATATTTTTAACAACAGAGTTTTTACAGGACATATAATACTTATCCTCGATTTGATTTCCCTCATCGTCTGTAACCTTAAACCCGGAGAAAGAAAACATAATATAAGGATTTACAGAATGATCTGGACGACTATCAGTCGTATGACAATAATCATTATCGTCAACATAAATATACGAATTATTAAAGTCAACGGTAAAATCAGTAGGAATATAGCATTGCACACCAGACTTAAACGGTTTAATGTGATATGTGGTTTTAGGGAATACGACACCGTTATAACCGCTTGCGGCGGCCTCATCAATCGCACCGATAATAGCTTTTAAAGTCGCTACAGATGTACCACCTACAAGATGAGAACCGTTATAAATATAACTCTCAGACGGATAAAAGTAATTTTCGTTGACAGTCTCTGTCTCGGAAACCGTAATATCTAACGTACAAGTGATTGTAGTATTAGACGCTTTAGCGGTAATCGTAGCGGATCCGGAACTCTTAGCAATCAGAACACCGTAATAACATTCGATAACGGACGGATCGGAGGAAACATACTCGACATTATAGCTATTTTTGGTAATATCATACGGATAAACCATAGCTTCGATATTATACATATCTCCAACGTTAAGAGACTCGATTGGGTTAAGCCAATAAAGTGCCTCGACATAACTCATATTGTCCTCTACAGCCGGTTCACCTGGATCTACATTAGTAAATGTCCTATTCTCGCCATTAACGGTAATAGTATGCTCGCCTGACTCAATAGGGGTATTGATAAACTCAGGTAATCTTTCGCTTGATTTTACTTGATAAGCGGATGGAGATCCAAAACCAGTCATACCCTGAACGAAAGTCGACGAATTATACCATTGAGTATAATAAAGTAACATGATCTTTTCTCTCAGTTCGATAATTTCATCTTTCGTGAGAGCTCGATCGTAAACGATAAGTCGTTTAATTTTAGGAATATCATCGGTTTTTCCATTGAAAAGTCTAAGATTAGTCAACGCCGGATAATCGGCATAATTGTAATCAAATTCGCCAGGCATCATTTCATTAAATACCACGGAATATTTACTATTTTCCACATCAACCGACATAACGAAAAATACATTATGCAAATCTGTCATTAAAAGAGGATCTTTAGAAATATTCGCACGAGTATAAGCAAGCGGCAATGGTATATTATATTTTGTATTACCGTATTTCATAAATTCCTGTACGGGCAATAAAATTTTTGAAAATGTCGAAAAACCACCTGAATAATCAGTTGAATTTTTACCAAAGCGTAACCCGTACATAGTATCATTGTTTCCAAAAATAACATGGGTAGCCTCATCAAAATCTCCTAACAAAACAATTGTACGGCTACCCAAACTCTGACCGTTGATAATATTCGTACATTCCGGCGTACTACCGTACATTGGACTATCTCCAACAAAATAGTCGTCAGTAACAGCAAAACCAGACGTATTGACATTACCTGTAGTATCGACGACCGCGCCATTGATAATTTGGATATCACATAGCAGACCGTTAGTATCAATTTCATAAATACGATTAGGCACTATTTTCCCATTTTCGTCAATTGTAATTTTATACTTATTTCCATCCTGCCCGACAATATATCCAGCTTGTTTTATCTCAGACAATAAATCATCGGATAAATGTTTTTCTTCTATGCTTTTTTCTGGAGTAGTATAATTTTTTAATTCTTCCTTGAGCGAACTAACCTGCTCCGTCATCGCCGTGTAGTCGGCAGGCAGACTTTTCTTGACTTCCTCTGCGTAGGCGCTTATCTCCTCTTTCATTCGCTCGATGATATCCGTCTGTTTTTCAACCGGCACAGCAGAATCTACTTCCATTCCTTCTAATACGTTCAGAGTGGCGAGTGTCGAATAGAACTTCTGCCGCAGCTCCGATCCCTGGGTTTTGAATAGATAGACCACGAACGCGGTTTTCCCCATGTACTGGACGGCGTCGGCGTCTACGAGCCAGGAAAAGGTGATGGTATTTCCGTTTGTCTGCATATCTGTGATGTTATAGTAATTTTTGTTGCCTTTGGCATTGGAGTACAGGATTCTCCCGGAGAATGTGGACATATCGAAACCGTGGTAGTACCGGTTCATGCCGAATTTGATCTTATTTACATTTTTATCTCCTTCAACTCCAGCCACTACGCCGTTTTTCGGGATAGAAATCACTCTCAGATGTTCGTCAATCCAGAACTGCAGATCATCGTCCGTGACTGGTGTTGCGTACTCTTCCGCATCTTCCAGCATCTCTTCCAGTAATTCGTCTGTTGTACTCATGTCATTCCTCCTGTTTCACCTCTACCCTGTTTGTTGACAGTTTCATTCCATCTTTTCCCAGTCCTACTACGTTCACGTACCATTTCTTTCCGTGCAGCACCTCGGTTCTCACGATGCAGCAGTTTCCAGTGATTTTTTCCGAAAAGCATTCTGCGATCTTCGAATCAATTCGGCGGAACTCTGCCACTTTTACTTTTCCGGCCCACTCCCGGTCAAAATAAAATTTCGCTGTCATATACTGCTCACTGCCCGCCACCAGACCGGAAAAATCCCCTCTCCTTTCGATCTGCTGACCCATAACTGAAAATTCAAGTACTCTCATGATCTTTCCCTCCTAAGCTGTACGTTTCCAGATATAGACTGTGATGTACGGCGGCATGTTATTGATAGTTTTTGATCCATCAATAATATTGGAGACTTTATTTACTCTAATATTTCCAACCGATGTCTGTGCTTTCCATGATGCATTATTCATTTTTGCCTGGACCGTAGAGCCATACGGTCCTCCATCTTCTCCGAAAACCTGATACATCGATCCCTCATCGGCTCCGTTGGTCTCGTAGTGTTTGTGGTCGATGTTATTTGTCGTAACACCGGCCTGCAGTCCAGCTGTGTTCCATTTTTTCGTGGTGTCTTCTTCATCAACGCCAACCAGTGTCCTTCCTTTTGCGTATCTCTCCCACGTTCCGCCAAAAATTGTATTCGGATCTGCAGTTTTTTCTTCCGTGATCCACACGGATCCAACTGGATGATCCGCCAGAGTATCTCCGTGCATATAGATTTTGTACGCACCGCTGCTCGTATCATAGGATCCCATACGGATTTTTCCGTCTGCCATAAATCCTACGTACTGCACCTTAACTCCTTTTTTTGTGATCAGTCCGAACGCATCCGTTCCTCCGGACCATCCGCCCAGATCCGGGTAAAATCCGTCCGAAAAACCTGCATAGCTTTTCAGTTTGGCTTTAAGCCACTCCTCCACAGTTCCTCCTGTTGTTTCCGTTTTCTGGATATTTTTCAAATCATCTACGGCAATTTTTTTCTCGTTTCCGTCTGCGTCGCAAATTGCTACGTAATCTGTGCTTTCGACTTTGGCTTTCGTCGGCCACTCAAACATTGTCATGTCCATTTTTTCTGTCTCCTCTCTATGCCGGTATCCACTGCACCGGGTACACTGTTGCCGTTGGTTCCGGTGTTGGTGTCTCCTCTGTGCCGCCCTGCTTATATCTCAATACATGATCCCACGGCGGCGTATGGGAATAATAACTCCTTGTGCAGATCTCAGTTCCCGTCTGGTCCCCAGTCTGTCCTCCCACTGCTCCGCCGAATTCATTTTGAGATGCGTGCACAATCTTTCCATTGCCTATGTACGTAGCCACATGATAGCCCTCGCTCAGCAGTACATCACCGCGTCTCAGACCTGATCCGGAATAGACGTCTACATTCCCGATCACATCCGAAAAGCCGCAGCGCAGGAATACCGCCCGCATATCTCCGGTGTAGCTTGCTCCATACGTTTTCACCGGCACACCAGCCTCCTGCCACCCTGTGATACAAAATGACGAGCAGTCGTAATCTGGTCCCCACCGATAACCCTGATCATACCCGTGCGAGTTATCTGCAGCAATTTTCAGCATCCACGCAATCGCCTTTTCGATTTTTTCTGCTGAGTCGTCGTTTAACGCCAGATGCGCTTTCCAATAATTCGCATACTCTTTTCTTTTTGGCTGCACTGCTCCGGCGTGCTGCTCGTAGTTGAGCTCGAATAATTCTACGAGCGTTTCCAAGCTTTCTCCGGAGTTCCAGAATTCCGCAAATGACATCGACGTGGTTCTTTTTTGCCACTGGATCCCTACGTTTTTCTCATAGAGGATCCGCTGCAGCTGCCCGTTGATATTCTTGCTCTCGTATCCTTTCGCCGCGGCCCAATTCGTATATTTCGTGGATGGGGTCCACTGCACCAGCCCAAATCCCAGGTCTGTTCTACTGCTGTCGAGATTCTGCCAGATCCCTGGATTGCAGGTTGACTCTGCGTACATATTGCCTAGTACGGCAAGCGCCGCGTTCTGCGACGCTCCGTTTCGGATCATGAAATTATAGATGTACTGTGCGTTATCCATAGCATTTTCCATGCTCAGATAAGTATTTGAGCTAATTAGTGCCATTCTTTAACTCCTCCCACGTTCCATCCGATTTCTTGATTCTTCCTCCGGTGATTCTTCCGTTTCGGATAACTAGGTAACTCTCATCCGAGTACACGAGCTTTCCGCTCAATCCCGCGGAACCGGAATACCCCTCGTAGATTGATCCAGCTTTGAATCTGATGTAATCGCCCTGCGGGTTAACTTCAACAAACGTGTTTCCGCTTCCGATCGTCCCCGACCATGTGCTTTTTCCAGTCGCAATATCCACATTTTGGAGTAATGACATCTGGATAACTGATTTTCCGCTGGCTTCTTTCAGAATAACTCTTCCATTTTCCAGCGCAACCGAGCATTGTTTACCAGCCTCTTTTCCGAAAATTTCCAGCAGCGATGCAAAAATCTTACCGCTGTTCAGATCCAGCTTAAAGCCTTGCTCCCCATCCGCGTAATTCTGTGACATCAGCACCCCTGCGATGAGGTAATCTGCCAGAAAGCCCTGACCTGTGCCAAACGTTTTCCAGTCCCAATCTCTGCCGTCCGGCGTTCGTTCGGATGCGATCAGGAATCCCGTGGTCCCGAGTGCCATTGCTCCATAGAGCTCGCTGCTCTTGTCCAACTCTTCGAAAAGGATTGCTTTCGCCGCCTGTTTTTCCGCATTCTCTGCTGTTGCTTTCAGTCTGGTTTTCATCAAATTAATCATTCCGGTGACCTGATCGCCTTTTACGGTTCCATCTTTATTCAGCGCCAGCTCTGCCGTTTTCATCGCCGCACTCATTCGATCCAAATAATCGTTTTCCGCAGATCCGAGTGTGACTGTTGTGTTTCTTCTCATGACGCAGTCCCACACCACACTCACAGCACGTTCTCTTGTCGATATCTGTAGATCTTTGTTTTCCACTTTTACGTAATCTCCGAGGCCGATTTTCACAAGGTTCTCCACATCTGCGTACTCAATTGTGTTTTCGATGTTGATAAGGTCCACTTCATATGTGATTTCCGGTAGGTCGCATCCTGCCTCAAAATCTGCTTTCGCTTTTTCCCGTAATGCTTTCTGCAGATCTTCCAGTGTTGCGTATCCCGTTTCATCGGTTCTGCAATCCGCCTGTAGCTTCACATCTTCATACTGCGCAACTTTTGTGTAGGCAATCGGATATTTTCCAATATTTGGACTGTCCACATAATAACTATCATCTGGCAACGTGTACCCGTTGTAGCTTTCCGGAATGATTCTGGTAACCACGTTATCCATGTTTACTTTCGCCTTGACGGAGCTCATGTTAAATCCAAGCCGCACTTCTGCTCCGTAATCTCCTCCGGCCCTTTTCTTCATCTGGCACATATAATTCTGGAAAATAGGTTCTCCGCCCCATCTGCTGATAAAACTGTTTTCATCATCAGACAGCAACGCCTCGATCAAGTTCTTCCGGACGTAGTAAGCTGTGTTGATATCCGTGATGTCAGAAACAACGCGATACTTTCCTACACTGATCTTCTCCGCCGCTTCCACACCCGTGCACTGTGTCGGCCGTACGTCTTTCAGATGGGTTTCTCTCGAGGCATCAAAAAAGATGGGCCGCGCCTTTGCGGCGAGTCCACCTGTCTCCTTTTCTGCATCGTACACCCGGAACTGTTCGTTTTCTCCGTATGGAGTCGGCGCTGTGATAACGGATCCGGCTTTTAAGCAATCAATATACAGCGCATCCGCCGCGCACTCGATCGCCATATCCCATTCTCCACTAAGCTGCATCGTCAGTTCGCATTTTGTCGGATGCAGTACACAGTCGCCGTTATTTTCATAATTTTTGTTTTCTGGCTTATAAACCTGTATCATCTTGTCCTCCAACGCGGCGCAACCGAAATCTCAAACGCAGAGTCAAATAAGATCACATTCTTGCCCGGATTCAAATAGAAATCTTCATAATTTCCTCTGATCGCATTGCTCGCATTTCGTCCCTGGCCATTCACTGTGATTTCTTTTTCCGTATCGATGATCAACGTTCCATTGACCTGTGCAAGCAACTCATTTCCGTTGATTCGTCCCCAGCACTCTCCGTGGCCCTCAATTTTGATTTTGGGGCACGAGGTGTCATACTCATTCGTCAGTGTAAAAAACTTTCTTTTTGTGGCTACTTTCTGGCCGTTTTCTGTCAGCACGTATCCTCCGCCGCCTACTTTGTGACCCCAGTATACCGGCATTGGATATGGCTTTTCATATTCATCGCTTCCGCGTACGTACAGATACGGTGAGCAATAGAATGTGATCGTGAATTTTCCCACCCGCAGGCTTTCTCTGCTGTTTTCGCTTAAAACTGCATAATAGGCGCGGTACACAAACACTGGATCGTCATTCAGGATCAGTTCTGCATTTTTCTCCTGCGCCCATCGTTTGATTTCCCGCCATTTTTCATGCCATTTCGATTCCGGGCCGATATAGTTCATCTCGATCGAGATTGTCATCTCCTTGTAACGGCCATTGTCGATATGATAAGCCCCATCTACTCCCGACACTTCCAAAGTTTCGATGTCCCGTTCTGCTGCAGGGATGTTCGGCCTGTTGACCGCAAAAATGCAGAGGTCGGCAGAACTGACCCCTGCAAAAATAACTTCGTAATCGTCAATCATGCAAAGCCTCCTTTCCAGACAGGCTTACTTATCTGCTGTCTGTTCAGCTCTTTGATGGTTAATTTCACGACTTTCTGGTAGATTCTTTCGTCTCCAAGATTAATCACGTTTTCCATCGTCAATCCGAGATCTCCCAGGACCTCAGCAAGTGCTTTTATCAGGTCTGCATTGTTGGCCCGCACTTCTTCATGGACGTATTTTCTCAGTGTTTCAATTGGCGTTACAGCTTCCGGTCCTGCCTCTCCTGCTACGTCGATCGTGTTTCCAGACTGATTAATAACGGTCGGTCTGTTCAGGATCGCGCCTTTCGCGTGCCAATTGACGCTTAACCTCGGGATGCTTCCTTTTACTAGATCGCCGATCGACCATCCCGGCGGTGATATCCGAAAATGTGGCATTTTTATTTTTGGTGTCGGCCATTCGCCGGCAAAAAATCGTTTTACTGCATCTAGTGCATTTTTTACCACGTTTTTGATTTCTTCAAATTTGCTCCAGAATTTATTTTTGACTCCTGTGAGCTTGCCGCCTGTCAGCTTGTCGATCACATCAAATCCCGTGGACCATATTTCCTTCCATGTCTGCCAGCTCGCGGCCAAGATTCCGGTGATTCCGCCTCCGTGTTTTTCGTAGGCATCCTGGATCCGGCCGAGCTTCTCTTCGCCCAGCTCCACGCAGAAATCATAACCGGCGGTCAGTACCGTTTTTAAAATATCAATCCCTTCGAGTACCCCTTCCCGGAATTCGTCGCAGGTTGTCCAGAGTGTAAAAACAGCAATCACAATTGCCGTTATAATTGCGAGGACCGGATTCGCCGCGATGATGCCAAATAGACCCGATAAGCCTTTTGCTATGACCGGAATACCTCCGATTATTTTTGCCCCGCTACTCACCACTGTTCCAAGCACAATAAGCAACGGACCAATAGCAGCCACGATCAGGCCAATCTGTATAATCATCTGTTTTTCCGATTCCGACAACCCGTTAAACCATTCTGTAAATTGCGAAATCTTTTCCGCAATATTTTCGATAATCGGTGCGAGTTCCTCCATCAGTGTTGTTCCAAGGTCGATAGCATCGTTTTTCAGCTCATTCGTCGCCTTTTTAATCTTTGTGGAGTTTGTGTCCAGTTTTTCAAATGCCGTATTTGTCGCGCCTGCACTATTCTGCATCTGTTCCAAAACGCCATTAAAATTCTCAGCGCTGTCTCCCAGCAGGATCATACCTGCTTTTCCGGCCTCCGAACTGCTCCACATATCGCCAAACGATTTGTTGTTTTCCGTCGCCGCATCGCTGATTATTTTCAGGACATCAGACAATGACATTCCGCTGTCCATCAATTCCTTAAATGTCTTTCCCGTCTTTTCTTTCAGGGTTTTCGATACGTTCGTTCCTGATTTTCCAAGCTCATTCAGCATACCGTTCATGTACGTTGTGCTTTCCGCTGTTGCAACACCATTTGCCGTCATGATAGCGTATCCTGCGCACAGCTCGTCCAGGCTTACTCCGTAGGCGTTTGCTGTCGGAATTACTTTTCCCATTGATGATGCAAGATCAGCAACCGTCGTTTTTCCCAAATTCTGTGTTTGGATCAGCATGTCCGAAACATTCGTTACTTCAGATGCTTTCAATCCATACGCATTCATGATGGTTGTAAGCACATCCAGCGCCGCTCCCGCATCCGCGAAGCCTGCTTTTGCCAATTTTGTTGAATTCGAAACGAAATTGACTGCATCGCCTGTTTTCTGTCCTGCTGAAATAGAATCATAGACATTCTGTGCAATTTCTTCCGATGAGATTCCTGTCTGATTGGAAAGATCCAAGATCGCCTTTTGCATTTCGTCCATTGGGACTTCCGTTGCGTCAGCAATCGTCGAAACTTTTGCCATCGAATCCTCAAAATCCATAGCCATTTTGGCAGACGCCGCTCCGGCCGCAAGAATCGGAGCGGTCACCTTTTTCGTCATTCCGCTTCCCGCGTCCTTGACCTTTTCCCCTGCTTTCTGGACTTTTTCTGTATATTCCTCAATTGATGCTTTTCCGAATTTCAGCTGCTCGTTTACTTCTTTCAGACGGCTCTTGTATTCATTTAGCGACGCTTCCGCCTCATTCAGCGCGGCTTTCTTTTCCTCAATCGCCTTTTTGTTGTCGCCCTCGGCATTTTCCAACAGTTTCAGTTCTTCTTTTACGAGACCGACTTTTTTCTGGTACGTCTCGCCCTGCTCCGTCAGATACTTCTGCTCATCTTTTAATTTTTTCGCAGATGAGGTGTTTTTGTCCCACTGGCTCTTCATCAGCTTGAATGAGGATTCATTCTTTTTTGCGGACGCATCCAGCGTGCTGATGGAGTCATCCAGTTTTTTCATGTTCTCTTCCAAAACCGCAGAGCCGCTCTTGATTTCCTGGTTTACTTCTTTCAGGCCTTTCTGGTACTGGGCAAGTGTTGTCTCTGCCTGGGAAAGCTGTTTTTTCTTCTGGGAGATCGCTTTCTCGTTTTTGTTCTCTGCTCCCTCCAGTTCAGAAAGCTCTCTTCTCAGGACCTCCACTTTTTCGTTGTATGTTTCGGTCTGTTTCTGCAGGTATTTCTGTCTGTCGGTCAGTTTCTCCATGGCCGTTGTGCTGTCATCCCAGGCGATTTTCGCACGTTTAAACTCTTCCCGGTTACCCTGTACGGCTTCCGAAATCTGTTTCAGGCTTTTCTGAAAATCTACCGTACCGTCCGTTTTGAACGATAAACCGACCCGCTTCATATCATCCGCCATACAGCTCACCTACTTTCTTTCTCTCCCAAAATTTTTCATACATTTCGTTAAAAAAGATGGGGTCGCAATTAAAAAATTCTTCCTCGCTCATCCCCATCTCCGCGGCGCAGATCCGGTATTCCGCCCAGTCTACGTCAAGCCCTTCGCCATCTGCTGGCGTGCCCGTTTTTTTTTAGCATATTCGTCGCATCTGGCTGAAAAGCCCTCCAACAGCACGCGGATCTGCTCATCATCCATCGGCACCAGCTGCAATGCCTCGTCAAACGTCACCGTTTTTCCGTTGCTCCGCAGGATGGCGTACACGGATGCGGCCGCAAGATCCATCTTTTCCGGATCTGTCAGTTTTTCCTGTTTCTTTTTTGCCAGTTTGTAAAATTTCGGCATCTTCTGCAGATAGTAGAGCGTGCCAAAATTAACATTGACGGGCAGCCGGGTGCCGTCCGTCAAATCTACAATATAATTTTTCATGTTTCTCCTTATCCGGCTACTGCCGTTGTCAGATCGTCATCCTTGAGGATTGGTTTCGAGAAGAACTTTTCTTCTGTCAGCCCCTCCGGGAATGCTTTCATGCTGGAATCCAGCGATACTTTAATATTTTCTTTTGCGTCGAATGGGTACGCAACGATCGTTACTGTATCTGTCTGCACGGAAAACGTTTCCTCACCTGTTGCCGCATCATCTGTGTTTGCTGTGAGCTTACATTTCGGATACCAATCATATCTCTCTGAGCCGTCCTTGTTTTTGACCACTTTTCCATACGCAAAAAACGGACGAATGCTCTTTCCTCCGGACAGAATGAGGCCGTTTTTCGTCACCTCATCCCCTCTCGCTTTTGCAAGCGTATCTGCCGGGAACGCCACTACCTCAACTTCGATGTTCGTTGATGGCTGGCGGGTGTCTGTATCGTAGATTTTCCCGGAAGCATATACATCCGTTGTCCCTGTGTTCTCTGTTACTTTTACGCTTTTTACAACTTCGGTTTTCTCCACGCTTTCCTCAAACGTTTCTGTCCACTGTCCATTTTCGTCCGGCGTATTGAAACACACATACTGTGCTCCCACTGTTTCTTTCAGCGGTGGTTTTCTCGTTTTGATTGACATATTTTTTTCCTTTCTACCTGAACAATCTCTGCAGTATCAGGTTATAATATTTATTTGAATCTTTTTTGAACAATCCGCGCAGATGCGGCTGTGCATTCATTTTCCGTGTTCCTGCCTCTACCATCGGGCCGTAATATTTTCCCCATCCGACCTCTACTTCCCCGTTTTTTCCTTTTCTGGCCGAAACGGTGTCCAGCAGATGGGTGTATCCAGACTTTCGAATCTGTGATCTCGGTTTTGGCAGCGCCCGCACATCTCTGGCCAGCTGCTCCGCGCCATCCATCATGGCTGCTTCAATTCTGCTCTGTTCGAATTTCTCCTGATATTCCTGAATGATCTTCTGAAATTCGTTCATGCCGGCAGAATAGAAATCGTCCTCATTCATACTGTTACCTCAACGGAAAAATAAGAATGAAAGACCTTATCTTCCTGCACGTACTCGTGATAGATGGTAGGATGAAGCCCGACTTTTCTGAGTTTTTCTCTCAGTTCCATCAGTTTTTCATTCCGCGGCGTACGAGAATAGAAGCTAATCTGGTATGTTTCCACATTTTCGTACTCTTCTCCAGATGCCAGAATATCCTCCCAGATATAGTCCCAATAGACCACACGCGGGTATTTGTTTGTATTTTCCTGGCTTGCGATTCCCTCATTGACCGGAATCTGGAGCGAGTGGAGCAAATCGCTTAATTCCTGTTTTTTCATGCAATCACCTCAATCGTTCGATCTGGTCGCACCAGTGTGAGCTCCGTTTCCGGGAATCCGTCCTTGTTGATGATGTGTGCGGCGTTATAGACTCTGTGCTGTGTTCCCTCAATGATACACACACAGTCACTGTCAATTTTCTTGTACTGCGGAATCCGAATTTTCATTGTGATTTCCCGTCCGCTCTGACTCAGTGCGTATCTGGTATGGTCATACACAGAGATCTCGTTGTACCAGATCGTCATGTGCTGATTTTCCAGAATATCCTCCGGAAAGTCTTTGGTTTCGTCTGTTTTGATTCTGTAGAGTTCAAAGCATCCGCTTGTGTACACCGGCAGGCTCATGTCGGCACCTCGCTTTCCAGCTGCCAGGATAAGATAATCGCAGCGTAATTCTGCTCCCATTCGTATGTTTTGTGGTTGTACGCGTAGTACACGTAATTTTTCAGCAGACTTCGAAACGTATCATCTGTTTCCAGGCTTCTTCCCGGATTGAGTGTATCAAGACGGTGTTTTCCTTCTTTCAGGTACCGCAGCAGCGACTCATCCGGGAAATACGGCGGAATCTGAAATTCCTGCCGCACTTCCTCAATCATTTCTTCCAGCATTCCGCCTTACCTCCTTATTCTCCTGTTGGCTCTGCTGCCTGCGCGATTGTCTGTGGAACCGTTACCTGCTGAACCGGCAGCACGTACTCTTCCAGTTTCGTCACGTCAAATACTACGGCGCAGTCATCATCCACCGCGCGGCCGTTCGCATAGCATTTTCCGATGATAACGTCTGCATCATCCATTGCTTTTGTCTGATCATAAGTGTTCAGCTCCACGCCAGATGCTCCCATCGTGTAGACACCTGCCATGGTAAAAATGCCTTTTCCTTTCGGTACGTTCGCATCCGGAATCTTTTCAAGGCTCATAAATGAGGTGTTTCTATATCCTCCTGTGAGACTTTCTCCATACAGCGCCGGGTCCACATATTCCGCCTCATCGCTCGGATTACACAGTAAATACAGCGTTCCGATTTCTCTCTTTCCGTCTTTGCTCAGTGTCTTTCTTACTGGAGCAAGTCCTTTCGGGCTGAATTTGGTTACCGTGTTCATTACCGTTTTCGCCTGCGCGGTTCCGTCCGTTTTGAAGCTCGCGATCTTATTCATGATTCCTACAGGACCCGTTTTTCCGTTTCCATCCAGATATCCTTTTACCAGACCGTCCTGCATTGCCTCCGCAAGAATTGCCGTAAAATATTTGTCCACAAATGGCAGCGCAAGATCCCGAATTGCTTTCGGAATCACAAGATATACTGTCAGTTTTTTCACTTCCAGGTCAAGAGTTTCAAAACTTGCGTTCAGCTCTCCTTTGATGGCATCTGTTAAGTCCCCCCATACTGCAGTCCCGGAATGTTCACCAACCAGCCATTTTTTCACATTTGCCGGGGCAAATTTTACCAGGCTCAGAATTTTACTTGCCTTTTTCACATCATCCAGCGTTCTGTCGATGATTTCATCCGGAATAATGTCGATCTGCTTTGCAGTGATTGCCTGTTTCACATCTTTCAGCCCCTCGTAGAACTGTTTTTCCTTGTCTGACAGATTGTGAAGGTTCAGGCGTTTTCTGTATTCCTCATCGTGAGCCGCGCGGGCGTTCTGCTCCACCAGCTGATTGATGAGTTCTTTGTTTTTCTCCTCCACGATCATAGCTGCAGCCTGATAGATCGCCTCTACCTTATCGTCTGCATCTTCCATCATCTTCATTACTTTCTGTTTCAGCTCTGCCTCTGTGATTTTATCGATGTTCATTTTTTTCTCCTTTCTGAAAGAAAGCGTCAAATCCGCTTTTCTGTTTTTGCGCCGGCGCAACGGCCCGCATGAACTTTTTAACCTCCGCATCCAGGAATGTGCGATTGTTCAGCTGTTTGATCAGCTGTTCATTTTCTGCGAGAAGCTGTTCTGTCCGCGGCTCCTCCTTCTGCTCCACGCCGATTTTATCAATCAGTCCGCACTCCAAGGCTTTCTGCGGCGTGAGCACGGTCTCTGCATCCATCATGGCTCTCAGTTCTGCCTCATCGATGGTCGCACGGCGCATCATCAGCTGCACACAGGATTCCATACACACGTCCAGCTTGTCCGCCTCTTCCCGGAGCTGTTTTGCATTTCCTGTGACGCTGGCCCACATGTTGTGGATAATCGCGCTTGTGCCGTACCCCATGATTCGCTCATCGCACCCCTGCAGAATTGTAAACGCGATTGAATGGCATACGCCGTCCACGATTCCCACTTTGTGTGCCTTGCTCTCCTGCAGCAGGTTGTAGATGGCCGTTCCTTCCGAAACCGATCCGCCGTAGGAATTAATATGCAGTTCAATTTCTTCCCCATCCGGCACCGCTTCCAGGAGCTTCTGGAAATGTGCCGCGGATGTCTCCGACTCGTCATAGTCCCAGGTTTCCCAGTTCCACTCTCCATATTTCGAGATATCGTCATACAGAAAGATCTTGTGCACGTTGCCATCCACCTGCTGGCAGTAATGGATCTCTTTTCTTTTCATGGCTTTCTCCTTCCCTTGTTATTTGCTGTTTCACCCATCAGCTGGGAGATTTACTCTGTGTTTCCCGTGACCGCGCTTTCGTCCGCGGTATAGTTCTTTGTCACCATACGGCTTCGGCTGAATTCTGTATTCAGCGCTTCCCAGCCGATGGATTCCCGCAGCTCATCCAGGTTGAAGCCGATGCTCCGCAGGGTACTCATGCCGGTTGCGCACTCGATCAGGTCGCGGTGCTTGAATCTTGACAGATCCACCCAAATTTTCTCGTCTTTTTCATAACTTTCTTTTCCGACAAGTTTTGCGTTGAATGAATCGTTCAGAATTTCGGCAATCGGTGAAACTGCGTAGGTGATAAACTCGTTTGTGCTGTCCGCTTTTTCTGTGATTTCTCCCAGGAATACCGCCATTGGGATGTTAAATGCCATTGCTGTGTCCTTAAAAATTTCTTTCGCAAACTTTACAACGTCCTCACTTGCCCCTCCGGCCTTAATTTCAATCTGGTTGATATCAATTCCGGCGCTCGTGATGATAGTTGACGGTTCATCACTCAGCAACGTCTCCTGCAGCTTCTCTTTGTATTGATCTTTTGTCAGCGTTTTCACGTTTCCATTCTCATCTTTTGTCGCAATGATGGAATTTGTCGCGTCAAAATGGAGCTTGAATTTCGGCGTATTAACATACGTCTGCATCGTGCAGACCGCGTTCGCCAGCTTATTGTACTTTTTCGCAATATTTCCAAGATGTGCACTGAGCCGATCATTTCTCATCCGCAAGTGCAGCACCTGGTCCGCCGTCAGGTACATGTCCAACGTCATCGTTCTTCCGTTACAGCTGATCGTGATATCGCTGTAGATCTGCGGTAAGATTACGCTGTCATTCAACGTCCAGGAATCCGCTAAAAAGTATTGCTCGCCCACTCTGCAGATTAACGCTTCTTTTTTCGTCAGCAGTTTGTGGATCGCCGCACGCCAGAAATCTGTTCCGGTTTCATTTGCATTCGGCCGCACGTTCAGCCGCCAATAGACGTCATCTTTTGCCCGTCTGGTTCCTTTTTTGTCTTTCCTCTGGACTACAATTTCCGATTTTGCAATCGCATCCGCAATCATGCCAATCGCTTTTTCTTTTGCAAATTCATACAGCTGCAACTGCTGCGTGGTCGATGTTATGATTTCGAGCAGAGACTCTTCTTTTTCTGCTCTTTTGAAAAACCAATCAAACATAGATAACCTGCTCCTTTATTTCATCCTTCGAAAACATCGCCGCTACGAAAGCCATAAATCCATCGTTTTTCCTCAACTTCGGTTCTATTTTTCCGTACATCTTGTTTCCGTACTTGTCCGTACTCACCTTCGTGTTATTGGTGTACCATCGCATGATGGATGACAGACCATAATTTATTTTTCCTTCTGCAAACAGCCTTTCAATCTCCGGAGCAATGATGGCACACGCCGATCCGATTCTTCGCACCAGTCTTACCAGTCCCGCCGGATTCTGTTTGCTTTCGATCGTTATTCCAGCTTCTTCGAATTTTGCTTTAAACATCTGGTAGCGGTAGGTGTCCATTGTGATCTTCTGCACAACATATTCATTCATCTTCTCAACACACCACCGAATGATGGCGTCAATCGGGATCGTCGGACCATCCACCACCTCAAAGTCCTCAAATTCCGGCTGTCCAAAATTGTTCAGCGGAAATTTGATTTTCTCTAAAAACGGTGAATCTTTGCAGATCCATGTGTGCTGCCGCCAGATGAACTCCTCTCCGTCCTGCGTCAGCACTCCGGCCGATGCAAAATCTCGAATATCGGCATAGTCCAACGCCAGAATCGCAAGTTTGCCTTTCGTGTCCGCTGTTTTTCTCGGTGTTTTCCGTTCGATATCGTCATAACAGCACCTCAGAATGTTGTTCCATGACGTTACGGTTTCTTCTTCATTCCGCGCCGGCAGATTGAACCGTTTGGTCATCAACTCCGGAAGTTTACTCGGAAGCTTCTGTGCTTCCAGATAATCTTTCATGATCTGCGTTTCCAAAATTGGCATATATTCCAGCGACGGATTGGCCTTGTGCCAGGCTTCCGGAAGATCTTTTTCTTCTTTCGCATCCAGCTTGCAGACGAACGGAAAATATCCGAGCGGATTTTCACCCGTCCTCAGAATCTCTTCTATCATCGTCAGAATTTCATCCAGCGGGCCATCTCTTACATATCCGTTTGTGGTGATGATAAATTCCCGCGGATGCTTTACTTTTCCAAGTGCGCTTTCGAATACATTGATCTGCTCGTAATTCTCGTAGGCGTGTATCTCATTCAGAATCAGGCATCCAGGCCGTTTTCCATCTTTTGTCTCTGCCCGGCTCGTGTTGTATTTCAACTCCGATCCGGTCTTGAGATTCGTGATCAGCTCTTTTGTGACGCTGAATTTTCCCTTGAACTTTTTCTTTTTGCATACGTTGTAAGCAACCTTGAAAGTTTCGTTCGCCTGATCTTCCGAATTCGCCACGATTTCCACATGATAATTTTCAACGCCATACAATGGAGTTTGAAAAAAATTCGCCAATGGTACGATAAATCCATCCTTCCCATTTCCTCTGCCCATCATCACGATGAATTTTTGAAATAGCGGCATATCGCTCACGTACATAAATGCGAACGCATAGATAAATTTCTGATACGGAAAAAGCGGATAATAATTATTCTCGCAATACTGCAGACATTTTCTGTAGGTTTCTTCGTCAAAAAAAACATCGTCTCTCTTCAACGTTGGGAGTACGATGTTCTTGATCAGCAGCTGTCTTTCTTTGTTGATCCATTCCGGATGGGCTTTCGCGTAGGCAAGATAGTCGTCAATTTCTTTACAGGTAACCATCTGCCTCGGACTCATTCGAGATCTGGTCTCTCAGACCAAGATCACTCAAAATTTTTAACATAATCGCCGTGGTTTTCTGCAGATTTTGCACAGATTCATTTGTTTTTTCCACCATAATTCCGTTCCCATTCATGGCTTCATAACGGATTCCACGCTTTTTGATATCCTGGATCAGATCCTTTTTCAACTTCCAGTAATGCATATAATCTTCTACCAGATCTCCGTAAAAATCCGCTGTTTTTCCCTGTAATCTCAACTGCTCCAGCAGCGACTCCTTAACATCTTTCTGTGACATCTGCTCACCACCCTTCTGTTTTTTCCCACTTCACCCGAACCGGTTACCCCCACCCCTTTCACGCGAGAATCTGAAAAATCTGAACAGTCATGCCCCTTCCTACCCGTTCTACCCCGGCCAAAAATCGCCGAGAATTACCCCGGGGGGATGGTCACCACTGCTCCGGCGCGATCACTCGGCGCTTCGGAATGAATTTCCGTTCGACATGTCTGCCATGCCGCTCGTTGTGGCACTGTGTGCACAGGCTCACCAGGTTCTCATCATCCAGCGCCAGCTCCGGATGCTCTTTCAGCTCCATGATATGATGGACCTGTGTTGCCCTCCGGATCTTTGCATCCATCGCCGGCAGCCTCACATCTTTTTCTTTTGCTTCCTGCAGTCTCTTTCTGCAGTCCTGGCATTCGTACTGATCTCTTCGCAGAATGGCCAGGCGTTTGTGTTTCCACTTTTCGGAATTGTAGAATTCCTTTGCTTCTTTATCTGTCATGTTTCCCCCATAAGAAAATCCCCACATTTCTGCAGGGATTTTCTTCGACAAGGTGTGATCGATTTTTGAACTGGAAGAGAACCGGTTTTCCTTTTCCCGTTTCTCTTCTTTTACACTATATCACATATACCGTGTATCATTCTATTTCATTTTGAAGTTCGCCAACGCCTTCCCATGGATTCTATGTACCTGCGCCCATCCGTATCCCATCCGCTCGGCAATCTGCTCCCACCGGAGCCAATGGATGTATCGTAATCTTAACACCGTCTTTTCTGTCTCATCCTGCATCTGTTCGATTTTCTGCGTAATCTCTCTCCGGATGCTGATCCGCTTCTCCATCTGTTCTTTCAGATCCGCCAGCAATCCATCCAACTGCGCCGCATATTCCGACAGATCTCCACAACTGCTCCCGTGCGGCATCCCGTCCTGAATCAGCATGGGGTACATCTTATCCATTCTCAGCTCATCAATCTCCTGCTGGATCGCCTTTTCCGCAAGCACTGCACTGTGATATCTTTTGAGATATTCTTTTTTCTTTTCGTTCTCATCTCTCTGTATCAGTTTCAACATAGCCAGCTTTCTTCTCCATTCATCTACGTCATCCAGCCTCAGCAGCATTTCCCGGACTATATCTTTCATTCTTTCTTCCGTTCCACCTTCTTCTGTGCAAAATCCCCTTTCTGTTTTCTGTTTTGTTTTCGTATTTTCAAGCGTCAATACCATGCTTTCCTGCTCCCTCCATGATGTTCTCAACTCCGCAGATATTTCCGGCTTATCTACAATTTCTTTCTGAATCACTTCCCAAATTCCCATAGTCCATATTCCTTTTTATTTTTGTATGCTCATTGCAGCTTGAATCATCTGCATTGCCAAAATAAAATCCAACATTCCTAGGATCTGATCTTCTTTTGACGGAACGTATTCCTTATTTCCGTCACGATCCGCAATCGTCACAGTCCTTTTTAATCCCAAACCCACTTCTACTACCGCAAAAATTATCATAAGCGTTTTTGCAACTGCTCGCATCTTATTCCTCCCACTTCAGTCGTTGACCGCAGTACGGACAGTAGTTCTGAGTCTCAAATACATCACATCCGCAGTTTTCGCACTCGTAAGCCGTAATTCCGTTCCAATCCTGCATTTCCTTCGGTTCCGTCGGCGTATTCTTTTCTGCCGCTTTCGCTACCTGATCCGGATTCATACCAGAATCCTCATAGTCTTTCAGTTTGCACAAAGCACCGTAGATCTTTTCGTTTGCCGTTTTTGTGATTCTATGCCCTTCCCGAAGCTGCTCCCAACTTACACCTCTCAGGTGCCATAATCCTGTTTTACTCTTTTCTGTTAGTCTTACCATGCTTCTCACTCCATTCTCTTAAGTATTCCATCTGTTCTTCATCCTCCCGCGGATCCTTTGGGTGTTCTGGCCGGTTCAGCAACCACGCTGCGCCGCCTACCATAACCGCGCACAACGTTAAAATTCCAATAATCGTTTCCATTTCCCCTATCCTTTCTTCAAAACTTCAGTTCTTACTCGATCCCATTCTTCCATCAGTTCCGGCGGATAATTATTTTCCTTTTCAACATTCCTTTTCCTTCTGCATATTCCGTTATCTCTTGCTACTCTTCCAACTGTAGCTTCTGTCACTCCGGTTCTGGCCGTGATTGCTTTATATTTCTCCCCTTTCTGCAACATTTCCAGAATCAAGTTTTCCATTTCTTCCGGTATTTTTTTCATTCTCTTCTCCTCCCCGGCAGTGCTCGCACTTCCGCCGCGAACTTACCAATGTCCCTTTTATTTTGTGCGCTTTTGGGCATCCTGGATCAACATATACCGCGTATGTTCCAACGCTCTGCACGTGCTTACATTTTTCGTAATCTTCCATTTTTTCTTCCTCACAGATAATTTTTCCCGAAGATCTCCCGGAAACTTAATCCCGGGAAATGCTCTTCGAATGCTTTTTGTCCTTCCGTCTGCAGATACCGGTTGGCTTCTCCCGCCGGATCCTGATGCACAGCTCTGGCGGATGTCCGGTGACACTCCGGGCAGATATAGACTTTCAAGCCGTATTCTTCCGACAGGTGCCGATTCGGTCCGCCGAAGATGTGGTGTTCCTCCAGCACCGGCTTCCAGCTATAATCCCCCCCTCTGGCGCAGAGATAGCAAATCCGGCTCTCCTTGTTCTGCAGCAGGCTCTCTCTGTGCTTCTTTCTCTTCTTTTTCGTCTGCGGTTTCGGAAATAACATTTTTCTCTCTCCTCTCTGTTACCGGAACGGAATTTCATCTTCAACGCCCTCTGGAATATTCATAAATCCATTGTCATCCGTCTCCGGTTCTGTCTTTCTCTTTGGCGGTCTGGCCGCGCTCGCTCCCTTGCTCTCTACGAACTCCTGCTCCTCTACAACCACGTCTGTCGTGTAGACCTTCTGCCCGTCCCGATTGGTGTAGCTTCCGGTCTGAATCCGTCCGGTGATGGCGATCTTGATTCCCTGCTGCAGATATTTCTCTGCAAATTCCGCCTGCCGGCCAAACGCTACGCATCCGATGAAGTCCGCAGTCGCTCCTCCCTCTTTTTGAAATCGGCGATCCACTGCCAGCGTATAGCGCGCCACCGCACTCTGCTCCGGTCCTTGCGTCCACCGGACGTCAGGATCTCTTGTCAATCTTCCCATCAACATAACTTTGTTCATTCTTTTCTCCCTTTCTTCACTACCTTTGTATTTCGGATCCGGAACGCTCTTTGTGCTCCCGGCTCTGCATCTGTCTCAAGGATTCCATCGGCTATGAGCTCATCCATGTGTTTTTTCACAGTCGTTGCAGATATGCTCAGCTCGGCTGCAATCTCTTTATAGCTCGGCGGATACACATGCTCTGAAATGTATCTTGCAATATACCGATACACTTCTTCTCTGAGTGCCGTGCTCTCTTTTCTAAAATACATTCGCATCCTCCATTCCATATCCCCTCTCATCGACCTTGTCTTTCAGCCACTCGTAGAGTTTTTCTTCGTCTTTCAGGAGTTCTGCCGTCAGATTCTTATACAGGTACTCAGCCGTTCCCCACGTGGCCAGCGTATCCAGATATTCTTTTCGTTGCATCGTCTTTCCGACCACTTCAACGCTTTCTGTCCCCGGATGGTCTGCCGGAAGACTCATCTGCCCCGGCAACTGCTCCTCTGTCTCGGTTTGTGCGGTTTCCGTTGCGTTTTGTGTGATTTCCGCTCCGTTTTCCGCAATTTCCGTCTCACTTTGCATTTTTTCTTCTGCTTTCCGCGGTTCTTCTGATTGCACTGTCTCATTTTTCTTTTCTGCCGTATTTTGGGACGTCCCTTTTTCCGGCTTTTTCGGTGTCTCCGAAACCGGCTCCGCCTCTGTATTTACAGGGCTTTCCGGCTTTTTGATTTGCGCCGGCGCAATTGGTTTTGTCTCAACTTTTTCCTGCGGCTCTGTTTTGGGATGCTCTTCTTGTATTCTCTGTTTCCATTCCACGCTCTCGAAGATTTTTTTCGTGATTGCGAAGAACTCCGCCCAGCTCATTTTCTGCGGCTGCTGTCCGAACTGCTTGATCTGGATATCGTTCTCATACATCGCCATGTAGTACAGCCCCGCGCGGAACGTTTTGACTCCCGCCGGATTGACGATCTCAACCATTTTCTCCGACTCGCCGTCCGCATAGGCCTCGCTCTGCTCCAACTGTTTTGCAATCGCCGCATTGGCTTCGAAGAATTTCCACACCAGCTTTTCCAGTGAGTCCGCGGCTTCCGGTTCCGGCGTCTCCTTGTTGAAGTGTTTCAGCTCCCGAATATCTGCCTTTGGCATCTCCGGCCGAACCATTTCTAAGTCTGCATCCGGCAGGGAAAGCATCTCGGAGAGCTTGCTGCTCCCCATCTGCGCATATTCCGGCCGCAGGCGGTCCGAATAACCGTCGATGCTGAATTTTCGGTTAATATTCATAAATCGCGAGATCGTCGATGCGCTCAGACCATATTCCGCCTTTGCGAATTCCGTCACTGTCTCATAGCCATCATTTTTATATAGTTTCTGCTCCTCGATCTTCCGGAGTGTGTAACCGATCCGCACAAAACTCTCCTGCACGCCGATCAAGTCCCGCTTAAGGCTCTCTTTCATCGCAAGCCAGTCATCCAGGGTTAATTGTGTATATTCTTCCATCTCTTCCTCCTACGCTGTCATTGTCAGTGTTTCACCGGTTTCTTCCTGCAGGGTTCCGCTTTTCAGCTTTTTCAGATAGTTATCCAGCCAGCTTTGAATATTCTTTTCATCCGGCTTCTTATCCTTATCTCCGTACCACTGTATAATCCTCGGATTTTTCGCATCTATCTCAACTGTGACATACGGAATATCAGGTTCTCCTTTGAATCTTAGCATTAGTATGTATGTCTTTCCGGTGTTGTGTTTGTCCAGATATGTATTTCCTCCCACGCAATGATGAAGCATGCGCCCCTCCATAACAATTTCCTCCGCTGATTTGGCCGGTCTGATGATATATCTGTCATCCTCGTATAGATATTTATTTCTGAGTCCCCTGTAAACGTGCCGAATCTCCGGATAACGCTCTGCCACCTCTTTGAGGTGTTTGTCCATTTCTTCTTTGTTGGTTTCCATGACCATCTTGTTATGTTCCGTCTCTAAGTCCTGTGGCTGTTGATATACCGTGTTGTTGAGGTCGTATCCCAGGTTTATTCTCATGCTCAGATAGTCTACATAGGTTGTGGCCGTGTGTCTGATTCTGGCTAAGGCACTGCTGCACTCTGTCCCATACTTACAGCCAGCGTATTTCTCTATACGGTTGAGTAATTTTTGCAATGTCATGTATCTGGTGGCCGTTTCCACCTGTGTTCCGCTTAGATTTGTTTCTGCCAGGTGCTCCACCTGTTCATCCGTCCAGTTCTGTCCCTGGCGTTTCTCCATCTGCATGACTCCCAGTAGGTGTGTGTCTCCTTTCTTTCTGATGAGCTGCTTTACTCTTTCCTTTCGGATTCCTAGGAACTGATCCGGCCGTCTTGCATTCTCATCAGCAACAATGCCGTAGTAACATTTGACCAGTTTTTCTACCACATCGGTCAGCCCCATTTTTACCAGAACCTCAATCTGTGGCGTCTGACTGTAACACTCCAGGTAGTCAATCGGATTGACCTCCCTGACGTTCTTTGCATATTCCTGTAATGCACTGTACCGGAATATCGTATTTTTCAGCTCCTCGTAGGTTTCCGACATAATCGGCGCCGCTTTGATGTCAATGTTTGCAAGTCCATATAGATTGCAGTCGTCCCAAAAGTCTTCATTCCGGTACAAGTCGTGTTTATGATAGTCAATCTGCACCTTTTTCCCTGGCTCAAAGTAGGCTCTTGCCACCTCTACACCGGAAAGCTCTTCTGCGGCATTGTACATCTCCGGTCCGTCGTTTCCCTTGATGAAGCCCAGCGTCCATGCTTTCTCAATCTCCACGTACCGCAGCACTGCTCCATCTTCTTTATAGCGCTGTCCCAAGAACAGATGGATTTTCTCACTGTACTCTCTTTTTATTTTCCCCTGGCACTTGTATATCCCAGCCGCACCACACATTGGGCATTTTCCGCTTTTTCCTTCTTTCGGTTCTTCTGTATGCCTCTGAAACTGGCTCTCGTAGGATATGCCCTCTTTCCACCGCGCATCTGTCACGCCGCCGCACTTACTGCAGGCGATTTTCGCCCAGCTCCCGCATTTCTTGTAATACAGATGGTGCTTGTTGTGGAAATAAATTCTGTCCGCATATTCTAAGATTCTTTTTTCCGGAAGTTTTGCGGTATGTGCAATCCTGTCTTTCAGTGCTTCCTGTCGGCACACGAATTTTCGATGTTCTCTGTCAATTCTGGCAGCGGTCGCAAGATCATCCTCGTGCTTGTAGATGTACTGCCACCATCGCGCCTCGTAGTATACAGGTGTTTTTATCTTGCAGAATTTCTTTATTTTTTCCAGATCCTCCGTACTCTGGAGGACATTTTCTTTTTCCATCAGCTCCCATGTATCAGCTTTTTCTCCCCATATCCAATTCCCGTATCCACCATCTTTCTCCACTTTCTGCCGTGTCCACTGCTCTGTTTCTGGAAAATAATTCCAAAACTCCTTTTCCGTAAGGATGATCCGCACAACCGGCACCATTTTGGATTCTTTCTTGTTTTTGTATACCTCCAAAAACAAGTGCTTTTTGTTTCCAACGTTTTTAACCGCTGTCACTCCGATGTACTTCACATCTTTTTTCCTGCTGATTTTCTTCAATCCGAGATACGGGATTCTCTCAATTTCTTTTTTTCTCATCTGCTCCGCCTACTTTCCCATATAATATTCCCGGATGATCCGCTTCGCAGTTCCCATCCCCGGAATCCCCAGCGTCACTCTTCCCGCTGTCACACCGGCGGCTTTTAAAATCTCCTTTTCGACTGGAATCTGGTTCCCAAATGACCATTTCAGCAGTGCGGCAATGCATCCTTTCAGCGATTTCCCCTTTTTTCTGACGCTGTACGCCATCAGCTCATTTTCCATACACTGGCTTTTCAGGTACTCCACCCAGTCCTCCATGATTTCTTTCGGCTGCAGCTCCGCGGACTCGACCTCAATCTTTCCCAGTGCGGCCGTCATCGGATCGCACAGTTCCCGAATTTCTCCGTCGCAGAACAGCTCCACGAAAACCTCCGGAATTCCGTTTTCTGCCGCCATGACGCGCAGGCTCTCCATATCTCCCTCGTTGAACAGATTTACTGCCAACTCGTTAATTTCTTTGGCTGATTCCAGTTCTCCAAATCGTTCAAACATCTCGTCTTCCTCTTTTCATCTCATCTTGCAGCCAGGCACTGTATTCATGCCGGCCCGGCTCGATCGTGATCTTGTGATTTTTTACTTTTTCTGCCAGCTGCTCCCACTCCTGCTGATACTTGATCGGTTCCCCACGCGCATTCCGGAAACCGTTCTGCTCCCATGCCGGGAGTTGATTCTCCAGCATGTTCAGAACCCATTCGTCCGCGGCGTGGATCGTGATTTGACTCGGCTTGTGATATCGGCCAAGCGCCTTGATCAATGTCTGCAGTGTGGCTCCGTGCATTGTACTGGTACACTCTCCCGTATCGTGTTTGGTCTTTCCTCCGGGAGCTTCCAGCACATAGCCCCAACTACGGCTTCTTTCTCGTGGATCGTTTGCGCTTAGCTCTATGTAGATGCCGGTCTCCATCGTCCTCTCTCCTCCTTTCCAGGCTGATCAGCGTGTATCGTCGGTATTTATAGCCTGTTTTCGGGTTGATCCCCTCGTAGTAGTCCGCTATATAGTACCCTTTCGGCGGTTTTACTTCTTCTTTCCACCTTTTCAGATATTTTTTCTCCGGATCCGGCAATGGCATGTTCCGGGAATGGTTGTACGATGCCTCTTTCAATTTCGGTTTTGCCAGCGTTCCGTCCTGCTTCTTTTCCTTTGTGTCTCCGTCTTTCGTCATATATTCGGCCAGCTTCCGGAAAGACGGATCATATAGCCTTTCATTTTGCTTTATGGTCTCGATGTATATTCCGCCTTTTTTCCATGCTCTCTGCAGGATCGCTGCTGTTTCTCCGATCTCGTTAATAACAACGTGGATATGCCACGCCCCCTTGGTCCCTCGTTCTATGTTCCGCATCCAAAAAAGTTCTGCTCCACGTTTTTTATATTCTGCGCGAACCATTCTCCATGCTTTCCCGAAGTCAGTCACCGCCTGTTCCATCGTTTCCGGTCTGTTTTGTACTGCATACGTCAACGTCGCGAAACAGTCTCCCGATCGAAAATACTGCAGCATCCTCCTCTGACAGCTTTTCACCTTCGTTCTTCTGTTGGCTTCTTTCATCTGCTCCGGAGTTGTTTCCCTTTTCTTTTCTCTCTTGCCTCCTGGGCCTCCATATCTCCCGTCGTGGAACTCATCAATATCCAGCACAGTTCCCCCTCGGAGCCTATATACTTTCCTCTTCGTCGCCATCTCATGTGTCCTAACTTTAATCTCTTAATCGAGGTTTAACAGGGGACTTTCTCCCCTTATTTTTTCAATATTTTCTTTGACTTTCGATGCCGATCATGATAAGATAAATATCGAAAAAACACTTCTAATCCCTGTCCTACATGTTTCTCAGCATGTAGGACGCTTTTTTGCCTTTTCTTCAAGATCTTCATATCTTCCCAGCTTGTCTACCAAGTCTCCGTAAGCAAATACAGAGTTCATCTGACTTTCAAGCCGGAATGTCCCGGCGTGATCCATCCAGATCCGGTACGTTCCGTCTGGATTTTTTACTGTCAATCTTTCTTTTGCCATTTTTTATCACCTCTAAACAACATACTTTCTGTGCGCCTGCTCCAGCTCGTCCTCTGTCAGATCCAGATAGATCTGCGTTGTCTCGATGTTCTCATGTCCAAGCATTTTCGAAACCTGCTCCACCGGCATTCCGCGCCGCAGCGCCATTGTTGCACACGTTCGGCGGAATTTATGCGGATTTGCCCTTTCCACTCCCGCTCTCTCCGCCATTTTTCTTGTTATTGCCTCAATGCTGCTTTTATCCAGATGACCGTCTACAACATTATCCGGATTTTTCCACCACGACATCATCTTTTCCGGAGCAAGCTTCTTGTCCATTTCTTTTACGGATTTTGCTCTGGCGAGCAAGTACGGGTTGGAATCATGTCTTTCCCTCATGTACATTTCAACTGCAAGTTTTGCTCTGGCATTTAGATAGACGTATCTGTCCTTTTCGCCTTTTCCATGTACCAGAATTTTATCGTTATCTATATCGGAAATTAGAATGTTTACCAATTCTGAAACACGACATCCCGTCGACAGAAGCACCTCGACTATCATTTTTTCTCGTTCATCGCGCGCTGCCATTCGGATTTTTTCGACTTCCATTTCTGTCAACGCTTCTTTTTTGGTTTTTTCCGTCTTGATTTTGTCAATTCGGAACATCGGATTTGTTTTGATGATTTCCTCTGCGTACAGCCATCCGAAAAAGCTGCTCAGGACGCGTATTTCATTTTGTATCGTCACTTTCGACACGTTATCCCGCCTCTGGCGAATTGCCATATAGTATCGAATATTGTCCGTGGTGATATCATCCACAGTTTTCCCGATTTCTCGCATAATGAAATTAAGTTCTTTTCCGTAATAGGTAAGCGTTCTTTCTGTGCAACCCTTTACTTTTTTTGCGATCAGGAACTTCTTCATCAGGTATTCATTTCGATCTGTCTGTATTTCCGCCAGTTCTGTGCTCCGGCTTGTGATTTCGAAATCGTTCAGCAACAGATATAGAGAACTTTTGATTTCTGCAATCTTTTCGTCTGATACGGACTCTATGTACAGGCACAGCCGGTTGACCATCTCTTCTCTTCCGTCTGTTACCATGGAAACACTCCTTTCTGTGCAGGTGTCAGCAGCATTCTTTCCGGCGGATAGTGTTTACTATCTGTAAACGGTTCTTGTAGTGTATCGCCCTGCACCACAATCGCCTTGATTCCCAACACACTTAACTGCAGGTAAGTCATGTACACTCCCTTCCAGTCCAGGTCTTGTGCAACTACTTTTAAACAGGTCTGTGGATTGATCCCACGTTCCTTCATCGTTCTTGCTACCGCCAGAATCATCCCCCCGCCGCCGGTACTCGGTTCGTTCAGAAGAAGCGGCTGTTCTGGGCTCACGTTTTCTGGATATTGCATCAGACGTGCGTTAAGTAGAGATACATGAAACGGCGTGAAGAACTGGCCTGTCGCTTTGTTCCCCATTTCTCCTTCCATGTACACGCTGCCCAAAACGTCCTCTATTTCTTCTGTCAGTGCTTTGATCAGCAACGCCAAGAGCTCCGGAAAAGCATTCCTCTCTGTTTCTGTGTACTTTAATATGCTGTCCATGTACTGTTTTTCTCTGCTTTCCCACAGTTTTCCGTGTCGGATCGAAGAAAAATTCTCAATTGACAGCGCCGAACATTTTACCCAGTCCGAAAACACTTCGTAATTGGAATATCTTCCGGAAATACTGTTTATTTTTTTGATTATTTCTTTTTTATAGTCCATTCTTCAAAATCCGTCTTTTCTTTCAATTTCTTGTACCTGTTTATCCGTCAATCCAAACACAGTAATCAAAACATAGCTCATTTCAAGTAAAGCTCCGTGATTATCAGTATTAAATTCATCCTTTGCTTTTTTATACATTTTTGCATATCTCTTCTGATATGCAATTCTCATTTTCTCCCATTCTTCTTGTACAGCATTCATATCTATTCCTCTATAATCCTATCTAATATATAGGTACAATTCATGTTTTCGTGATTTATTCACGTTTTCATGAGCCCCCATGTCCTTTCTGTTTTTTCCCGCCGATATTACGGTTCTTAGCTTCCTGATTTCCGAGCAATCCTCTGATCTCTTCATCTGTCGGCATCGAGAACGCTTCTCCTCTTCTTCCGATCGCCAAAATCAGCAGCTCCAGTGCCTTTTTCGCGTATGTATCGGAAACATATTTCCCGATCTGGCTTCCTTTTCCAGTCACGAAATCCACCTTGATTGATGTCTCATCTGCTCCGAGATACATTGCTGTTACCTGCTCCAGATTGATAATCTGCATTCTGTTTTTACTTAAAACGTACATTTTCTCCTCCTATCGGTTTGCAGTTCAGCCAAGTTGAAAACACTTCGTCCTTATGGCGTTCGATCCGTTCCTCTTCTTCCTCTTTTCGCTCCACGATCGTCTCCCAGATCCGCTTGACTACCCACCCGGCGGCAGCGATTCCCAGGCCTGCGGCCATCTGAAACGGCTTCCACTGCTCCACTCCCGCAAAATAGGTCCATGTTCCTGCTACTCCTGCCATAACGGCAATTACGTTCTGTGCTTTCAATGTTTCTGCCTCCATTTCTCAAATTCTTCCGTGTCAAAAATGACCGGACTGTTTTTCTTCCGCGGATCAACTTTCCGTGCTACGCCCTCCGGTGCGTACATGATCGCCCGGTTCAGGACTTCTCTTCCGATCAGCGGATTCTCCATTCTCAGCAGCTCCGCTTTTCTCATGTAGCGCGCCGGATACTCGACGCGCATAGGCTCTTTCTTCTTGCTGGCACTGATTACGTATCTCTTTCCTGTCAGGTGCTCCAGCATCTTTGCTGCTTCATCTGTGGTTATTTTTTCCATACGTTTTCACTCCTTCTTACGTCGTTTCTTTTTTTTGTTCTTTCGATTTCGCATCTTACCTTTAAAGCGTCTAACGCTGCTTTCCCAATCGCAAGGCTCTCCGGATCATGTTCCGCAAGCATTTTTGCGGTTTCTACCATTTCATCAATTTCTTTTCTTTCTTTTTCTGACATATTTGTTTGCTCCTTTCGCTTTGTATTTGCTTGTTAAGCACATTATATTTCTTCATTTTGTGTTTGTCAAGCATTTATTTTTTTATTTTTGTGCTTTACAAGCATTTTCATGTGTGTTATACTGTTTTTGTAAGGAGGTGAGTGAATTGAACGCTTATGAGCGCATCCGCTATTTAAGGAAAGACGTTTTGCATCTTACTCAGCAAAAGTTCTCTGAATCCTTGAATATGTCTCGCGCGAATACAGGTAACATTGAAATTGGTAGAATTGCATTGACAGATCGTGTTATTTCTGATATTTGCGCAAAATACCACGTCAACGAAGAATGGATAAGAAGTGGAACCGGCCCTATTTTTGAAGAAAAATTGCCAATCGACGAGGTTTCCTCTTATGTAGAAGATCTACTTGAACCAGATGATGATCCTTTTAAAGATTTTATTATTGAAATGATGCGAACCTATCATGAATTGGACGATACATCAAAATCTGCTGCAAGATTATACTTTTCAAAATTACGTGAGAATCTGCAAAAAAAGAAGGGGGACTAACGTCTCCCCCTCTTTTCCAAATAAATTCTCAAAATTCCATAAATCCTTGCGACGATTTGTATGTCCCTTTCCGACATACATGATAACATCTGTTTTATTTCAGCAAGATATTTTTCGTACATATGTATTGCCCTCCGATCTCTAGCCTTATTATATACGAACGTTCGTTCGATTTCAATATCTTTTTTTCGAACGTCCCTTTACTAATAATACGAGATCTTCGGGCGAAAATTAGTATTTTTTGACATTTGTCCGGGTTCCCGGACACTTATTTGTACGGACTGTCGAATAAGTCCGTAATCCGCACTTTCAGGCCTTTAGCGACGGATTCCATCGTGTCGATTCGCGGCATTCTTCCGTTGCTGCAGATATCTTCCAGCGTAGATTTTGGGATTCCAGTCAGTAAGGCCGCCTGGCGGAGCGTCAAATTTCTTTTGTATATGATGTCTTGGATTAATATTTTCATGACATTATAGTTCCCGGTTTCCGGGAAATTATACATCCAGAGAGGGGGAATCGTTATGGGTATGCGATTCAAAAAGAGCAAGAAAATTGCTCCAGGCGTCAAACTGAACGTCTCCAATAAGAGCGTTGGTGTTTCTGTTGGAGGTAAAGGTGTTCATCATTCCGTGAGCAGCAGTGGCCGCAAAACTACCACGTTTAGCGCTCCTGGCACCGGTCTGAGCTACGTTAAAACTTCCGGTGGAGGATCTCGTAAAAGGAAATCCTCTAAAAAAGCGCAAAGTGGAACCGTCGGATGTGGCACTATCCTGCTCGGCTTCATTCTGTTTTTCCTGATCGTCGGTGTCTTCTCAAGCGGGTTCAGTAGCGGGCGGAAGAAAGCAGCCGAAGCAGCGGCTTCATCCTCTTCCGCAGCTTCATCTTCCACCGTTTCTGCTGTGTCTGAGACCTCAACGCCGACTCCCACAGAAGCGCCCGTGGAAACGAAAGTAATGTACTCCAAGTCATCGCTCAACATTCGAGCCGCCGCAAGCGCGGATGCCGAAAAGCTCGGCACGTTCTCGGCTGGCGACTCTGTTACCGTTATCAGTTCTGAAAACGGCTGGTCTAAGATCGACTACAATGGAACAGAGGCTTACGTGGCAAGTGATTATCTTTCCGATACACAGCCAACCGCTGCTCCCGCCGCTACGCAGGCTCCATCATCGTCCGATCAGCAAGAAACTATGGTATGGGTTTCTGATTCCGGAAAGAAATATCATTCCAAGTCAAGTTGTAGCAATATGTCAAATCCGCATCAGATCTCGTTATCCGATGCGCAGGCGCAAGGATACACGCCTTGCAAGAAATGTCATTAAAAAGTAAATAAAAAAATCCGCCCCGGTGCGCCAACACCAAGGCGGGGTTGCATCCAGATAATGGACACAGGTACCATCTGTATATTACCATTTTCTGGAACAGGTGTCAAAACGAACATTCGTTTCCCGATGCCTGTTATTTTTGCACCCTTTTTCAGAAAATGGAGGTATAGAACATGGCAAAAGCAAAATATACACGTCAAAAAAACGGATATTTCCAGGCCCGCGTATGGGACGGCACCTATCAGGGGACCCAGAAACACTATATCACGATCCGATCAAAGAAGAGCAGCAAAGATCTGGAAGAAAAGGTTGCTCAGTACAACAACAAAATCAAAAATATGGAGGCCGTCCGCGATAAACACATCCTGTTTCTGGATTACGCTCACAAGTGGCTTACCGTCTATAAGGCCGAAGCGGCCAACAATACAAAACGAATGTATCTCAACATCATTGAGAAACACATGAGCCAGATGGCGGGTGTGCGGCTCTGTGACGTCCTCCCGATCCACTACCAGATGCTTCTCAACGATGCTGCCGGCAAGAAGCGCACTCAGCAACAGCTGCTCCTCTGCTTTTCTCAGATCATGCGAACCGCAGTACATGATCGTCTCTACGCTGCGAATCTCTACGAGGATCTTAAGGACGCCATGAAGCCGATCGACTACAAGGCGGATGAGAAGCGCCCATTAACCGAAAACGAAAAAAAGGCCATTCTAAAAGCAGAGTTATCCCCAGAAGATAGAATTTTTGTGGATATCTTGTATGCTACCGGCTTGCGCTGTGGAGAAGCTCTCGCCCTCACCCGGTTTGATATTGATTTTGCAGAGAAAACCATCAACGTCAACAAATCCGTGGAGTTTGACGATGCCGGCCGACCGAGTATCAAGTGCCCCAAATCCCATAACGGATACCGGCAGGTACCGATCCCGCCGCAGCTCTTCTCCTCTCTCGAGACCTACGTTCGTTTCTGCATGAGAGGAACTCAGCTCTTTTCCATGCGCGGCGGCAAATTGGTGTCTAAATCCTCTTATCGCCGCAAGTGGGATAGAATTATCAAGGCCATGAATGAAGTCGCAGAACAGCCCATATCCGGGCTCACAGCGCACATTTTCCGGCACAATTACTGTACGGCGATGTGCTACCAGATCCCGCGCGTATCGATCAAGAATATTGCGACGCTCCTGGGCGACAGCGAGGCCATGGTGCTGCGCGTGTACAATCACATTATGTTGGAGCGTGAGGACACCGCAGGGGCCGTAGAAGCAGCGCTGTATATGTGACACGGAAATGACACATTTACTTTGTATTACTTTGTTCTACTTTGTCGTACGACCTTTTTTTACAATTTCATTTTTGTAACAGAAAAACGGCTGAAAAC
>UMGW01007957.1_pt1 | contig 39648 bp, 34 predicted proteins | sample 1965371 | NCBI WGS metagenome assembly UMGW01 (sample SAMEA4836082, study PRJEB28245) | human gut metagenome | biome: gut microbiome; material: fecal sample | place: Denmark | collected 2008
TCGAGAGGGTGTGGGAGAGTAGCACGCCGCCGCATTCAACTTAATAATATGAAGATCCTTGGTAGAGCGCTCCGCTCCCAAGGATCTTTTTGTATTTCTGGGCAAATAATCGCCATTCCGGCAAACTGCCCGGCATAACGGAATGGTGGCTCAGCAAAGCCGGGCCAAGAAAGGGAAGGCCGGGAACGGCCGCAAATCCTTGTCACAGTCCATTGCGCGAAACAATAACACGGCAACGCAAGATGACGAGAACATCTCCATCAATCTTATTCTTGCCATTCTGTCAACTGGAATCATGGCCTTCATTGGCATCCTTACGGAAACCCTCACCAACGTGCTTTTCCCTGGATTAATGGCGGAATTCCACGTCGACACGTCCACTGTTCAATGGCTGACGACCGGCTATCTGCTTACGGTAGCGCTTGTCACGCCGCTCTCAAGCTATTTCAAGCGCAAACTGAAGTTGCGTACCATCTTCCTTACCGCAATCGTGCTCTGCATCACCGGCTGCCTGATGGTAGCTTGCACGTTGAACTTTCCTATGCTGATGACCGCGCGAATACTACAGGGAGCGGGCACGGGAATCGCGCTTCCGTTGATGTTCAATATCATTCTTGGACAGTCTCCGAAAAGCAAAATAGGTATGCTTATGGGCGTCGGAGGCATGGTGGTGGCTGTGGCGCCGGCACTCGGACCGACTGTGGGCGGTCTTGTCGGCACGTTCATGCCGTGGCGTTGGATTTTCGTGATTCTGCTGCCGTTCCTGTTTGTTTCGCTGGTGTGCGGCCTTAAAAACGATTCATCAGGTCACTCCTACCGAAGAGGCGCATATCAATCCGCTGCATGTGCTTTGCCTAGCAGTCGGATTCGTCTGTTTCGTGTTTGCGCTCGACCGTGGCGGATCCGCCGTTACCGCAGTGAGTAATGGGGATACTTCCGCGACTACGCAATGTGTGATTGCAGTGGTTCTGCTGCTGATTGCCATGGCCGCTTTGCTAGTGTTCGCTTGGGTGTCGCATCGTGCGTTCTCGCCGCTGGTTCGTCTGACCGTGTTGCGGAGCGTGAAATTCCGTTGGCATTTGCTTGCGTATGTGCTGCTGCAGTTTGTGACGATCGGTTACGGCTATATGATTCCGAACGCTTCGCAACTGGGATTCGGCGCGTCTGTGCTTGCTGCAGGCGTGGTGTTGCTGCCTGGCGCGTTGCTGGGAGCGGCTAGTGCTCCGGTTTCGGGATCGCTGCTTGATAAGTTCGGTCCGGTCCGCCCGATGTTCACTGCCATGCTCGCCGACCTGCGTGCCTTCGCGTCCAAACGATAGCTGCTGTGCTCACGGTACGTGAGCTCGTGTCCGGATCCCTCCACTCGCTGGAAGAATCTGGACAATTCGGGGGTGTATGTGCGGGCAGATTCCTCCAGTGGGTGGGAGAATCCGGATGCTGGGAAGCATACCAACGTACCAATTCCTCCAGTGGATGGAGGTTTCAGGACGTTTGGAGGCCGGTGCGCGGGTGTTTTCCTCCAGTGGGTGGAGGTTTTCGGACTGTAGAAGGCCTATGGGCGTACTGATTGTTCCAGCCACTGGAGGAATTCGGACTGTGAGAGTCTTGGCAGCGGGCTGATTCCTCCAGTGAGTGGGCGATCTGGGATGCTGAGAGGTGCGTTGGCGGGTGAATTGTCCCAGAGGGTGGAGAATTCGGTGCGCGGGAAAGTCCTCACGTGTACGGATTCCTCCAGTGAGTGGGCGATCTGGGACGTTGCGACACGCCGATTTGGGGTTTGAAAGAAACTGTTGTATCCTAATCAAGTTGCGTTTCGCGGATAGACACTGTGAGACGTTGCATAATTGGAGAATTCGCCTAGTGGTCTATGGCGCACGCTTGGAAAGCGTGTTGGTGTAACAGCCTCACGAGTTCGAATCTCGTATTCTCCGCCAGTAGGGCTTCCGGATGATTTCGGAAGCCTTTTTTTATGCCAAAACGGCGGGTTTTCAATAGCTCGCTGGCGTGGCTCGCTGCGGCACGTGCAACGGAAAAGTTGCGAAACAGTGGGGGAGTTGCGCATATCGCTGATTTCGTTTGTAACGGTATGCTACCTTGCGTTACGCTCGGAACGATGACCGTTGCCAGTGGAGAGATTACCGGCAGAGATTGCTTGAAGAGAGGGAGGGCAGCGATGGCGGAGTTCGACGATGAGCTAGATATGCAGCGTGAACTCGATACCCGCGATTCCCTGGCTTCGATGGCCCACTATCATGTGTCATCGCCGGGTGCCGTTACCGTGCAGGTGTTGCCGCCAAGCTTCATTCCCACTGCGACCGGCCGCATTCGCCCTGTGACGGGCACGATTCCCGCAATACAGTCGGATGCTCAGGAAAAACAGGCGCAGATTGGCCGTTCCGTTCGATCCATACGTTCGCTGGCTGCCGGCTCGCTTCGTAAATCGCAAGATTTCGATGCAGACGGTAGTACCGACGGCAACGGCAATAGCGGCTCCATAACGCCCCGCATAGCGTCCAGCGCCCCGCACTACGTCGATTGATCGTCGATTTTGACCGTCGACATTGCTTTCGACTTAAGTTCGATGAAACAGGCCTGATTCTAACCTAATTACAGTCCGCTTTATCGATTAGTCGTCGCAGCCGGATAATGCCCGATTATCAATCTGCCGTATTACTCAACAACAGCAATAAACGGACTTGCAGGCAATCCGAGATCGTTATACAGCAGACTGGAAATAACCGGATTTCCACTCCACCAGTAACGCACTTGAGTTACCGCGTTGCAATTCGAGCTTCCATCGGCGGCACTCAGCACAATCTGATCACCCTTAATCGTTGCCGTTGCCGTTGCCGAAACCCACTTTCCGGAATCGTCGGCAATTTCAAAACCTTGCAATGGCGTGGAAGTCGGCGTTGCAACGTTGGAAATACCATTCAAAGGAGTCGCGTCCGGATTCGCATCATAATCGGGCACGGTCGCGCTCGCAGTCTTCGAATAATTGGGCTTTTCCGCCTGCAAACCGGTTGCGGTGCCGTTCTGGAACGACAATACGATCGTGCCATCGGAAGCATGCTTCGCATGCGCGATAAGCGGCCCGTTGGGAATGGTCCTGCCTTCCGACATCGCCAGATATTGCGCTGCCATGCGCGCGCCGAGAATATCTTTGCCAAGCGGATGTATCAACGTTGAAGTGCCCTTGTCCGTATCCAGCGACACCGTCATTGCAACGTTGAAAGCATTGCGTAATCCGGCATTGCTCAACGTGTTCAACTGCGCGAATCGCACGTTTTGCGTGTACTGGTAGCCAGGCCAGCGTGCCAATTGCACATACAGGAACGGCAGATCATCCTGATCGAACACTTCACGATATTGGTTGATCAGCAGCGTCATCTGCGACTCGTACGCCAGCGCGGTCGCCTCGTTCGTGGAATCATTGCATCCCTGATACCACAGCACGCCCGCCACATGGAACCCTTCCAAAGGCGCAATATGGTTCGCATAAATATCACCGCCTTGCACGTGACGTCGAATCGGCGTGCCACCCCATGCGGTTTGAATAATGCCGATCGGCACGTTCGGATGCGCGGCACGAAGCTGCATGGCAAACTGCTGCGCCAGATAACTGAAATGCTGCGAATTATCGGCGGTCGCCTCAAGCCAGGTGCCAGCCTGCTCATTCACGTCGCGTAACGGAAAATCCGTACCTTTTGAGGAATTGGCGCTCGCAACGAAGTGTACGTTGTTGTCGGAAAGCTGCTTCGGCAGATCGTCGGTCGTTATCAGACCTCCGCCGAAATTGTAGGAGTTGCCTGAACCCTCATAATATTGCGAATAATTCAATTCCATATTCGACTGTCCGGCAGCAATAAATACGTCGCCAACATACACGTTTTTCAGAGTCAACAAAGTGGTTTCGTTGTATAAAATCGTTAATGAATATGGTTTAAGACTTGCTTTTTGTTTAGGTAAGGTGCAGGTGAAATCGCCATTTTTGGAAATTTTAGCTTGTGCTGATGCTGATTTCTTTCCTTGGGAAATCGTTGTAATCAGTTGCGTTGGGTCAACAACTTTTCCGCGTTGTGAAGTGGTGGCCGTTCCTTTGACTATCAGCGTTTTCCCACGTTGGAAAACCATGTTCTCCAAATAGTAGGAGGGGAGTTTCACGGTGATGCGGGTCGCATAATTGTTGTTGGATTGCGCGGCGTTGTCGTTGCTGGAGACATTATCTGATGCGCTGTTGCTGCTATTGGAATTACTGCCGTTGACGTTTGCTGAACCGTCGCCCCATTTCGGCCCACAACCAACAATGATCGCCACCAGAATTGCCGCGGTCACTACCGCGGCAATAATCACGCGTGCCAGTCGTTTCTTCTTCAAGATGGCTCCCCTTCTGCGTCCGCAATGCAACGCTTGCAGCGTTTGTTTAACGGAGCAATCACATTAAAGCCTAGTCAATCTTGCTGCGATGCGCACAAATATGGTCATCCGTCAGGCTCTGCCCATTTCTGTCATCTCTCCATGATGGCGTCCCATGGGCCGGACTTTTATCGGTCGAGAGCGGTGGACGTCCCATAATCATGCCACCCACTGTTCGTTCGTCTTCAGGAAATTCGCCTTGTTCGTAGGATTTGCGCCAACGATCGATCATCTCATCGGTGATCTCTCGACCATTTGCCGATGTCCAGCTCATGAGAGCCTCCTTTCCGTTCGTTTGGTCTTTCCCTAGTCTTGCACTTTTCTTTTGACTTGTTACTGCATTTTATAGCCGTGAAGTCTTGAAAATGGCGGAATTTCAACGTTTCTTCTTTTGCCTGCCATGTGACTCTCTTTTGCTTTTCTTTTGATTCTAAAATCAAAAGAAACGTTGGGTATGCGGAAAAGGGGTATGGAAGAGTTGGGAGAAACGTAAAGACGGTGAGGCTAATGACCGGCTTGGTTGACAGGCCTGGTTGGCTTGATTGACCGGCTTGATCGGCTGGTTGGTTGGCAGCGTTGCGATCGGTTGATTTACTGGAGGAATTGATCGTCCAGCGTTGCGTCGGTCGCGTCGGCTGCGCCGGATTGGTCGACGGTGCCGTCCGTGGCGCCCGCGTCGCCGGCAACTCCAGCATCGCCCTCCGTGGCCGTGGCTCCGTCCGTTCCGTCGTCGCCGTCCGTTCCGTCAGCGCTATTGTCGGTTCCGTCACCGCCATCGGTGGCCGCGGATTCGTCGCTCTTCTGCAAAGCCTGCTTGAACTGCTTGGCCTGCTTGTCGTACTCGGCTTTTGCGGCGTTGGCTTTGCTGATGGTAGCGGAAGTGTCGGCGGCGCAGCTCAGCGTTTTCGGCGCGGTAACTTCCGTCTGGTGCAGTTCGGCAAGCTTGTCGAGATCGTAGGACCCGTCGAAGCTGGTGAACGCTTCGGAGATCTTCGCCTTCAGCTGGAACGCCTTGGAATAGGAGGTGTTCATGGCCGTGACGGCTTCCTTGCAGTCGTTGAGTGCGGCCAGGTCGCGCATTTGCTGCGATGCGCGCACGCCTGTGAATCCGAAGACCGCGCCCAGAACAACGACTACGACGACTACGGCGATGATGATCTGGCGGTAGATGTGCTTTACGCGCTGGTCCGTCCAAGCGTCGCCGTCGCTGATGCCTTGCGCTATGGCCGCGTCGAATAGGTCTTGCGGCTGGCGGGATTCGCTGGATTCGTGTGATTGCCGGTTGCTGGTTTCAGCCGTGTTGCTGCTGCTGATTGTGCGCTCTCCGGTTGCGTTGGTACTGGTTGCGTTGGTACTGGTTGCGTTGGTTTCGACTTCGGTTGCTTCGACTTCGTTGGAAGCGTTGCCGACAAGCGTATTCCCGGTATTGCCATCGGCATCGCTGGCAAATGCGCTGCTGACGGTCGAGCTGTTGACTGCGATACCGCTGGCAGCGGCGTCAGTGCTGTCGGCAGAAGTGTTGGTCGTTGCGCTTCCGGCAAGTGTTCTCGGTGTGTGTGACGAGGTACTTTCCTCGCTTGGCTTCTTGCCGTGCCGTGCCATAACCCCTCCAGAATCTGCCTACTATTCTGTATTCCCCGGTGACAGCTCCCGATTCAGGGCAATTGAATCACGTTCCGAGAGTCCACCTGAAATGCCAATATACAGCGTACGATACCCGTCCTTCCCCGATTTCCCACACTCGTGTTGTAGTCGTTAATGCATTCAGGTACTCTCTGGAGTTTTATTCGTCTGTGGTAACTTCTTAAAAATTTTGAGAAGTGTTGGTGGAAACTTCTTAAAATTTTTGAGAAGTGTTATGCTGGGATTGTTGGGTGTTTCGCAACGGACGGCGAAAGGAAGAACTTATGGTGCCGGATAATCCATGTGAATCGTATGCCATGCTGGTTCGTGAGTCCATGCAGTTTGACATTCCTACGCCGTCACGCCGCATCGAAATCATACGCGAGCTGCCGCAGCCGGCAGTGTTCAATGCTGTGCACATCGTCACTGGCATCCGACGTTGCGGCAAAACGTTCTATCTTTTCCAGAAAATTCATGATTTGTTACAAAACGGCGTCTCGCGTAATGATATTTTCTATTTCAACTTCGCTGACGATCGTCTGCAACCAATGCAAGACACCGTGCTCAACGATATTGTTACGGAATACTGGCGGCAATATCCCGACTCTCGTGACCATGGCTGCTACCTCTTCCTTGACGAAGTGCAAGAATGCGCCAATTGGCAGGGATTCTGCCAGCGCATAGCCGAACATGAAGCTGTGACGCTAGTCATTACTGGATCGTCTTCGAAACTGTCCAGCGAAGAAATCGCAACGAATTTCCGAGGAAGATCGCATCCGCATGCCTTGGCGCCACTGTCTTTCCGTGAATTCTGCGACTTTCGGGGAATCGAAACGCCTACAGCGGGCAGCACTCTTGCCGATGCCGTGTTTTCGCCGCGAGAGGTCACCCGGTTTGAAGCTGCCTACAACGATTACCTAACTATTGGCGGCTTCCCTGCAGTGCAACGTATGGTTGAAGCTGATCGTATTGAAACGCTCCAAGGTTACGTGCGGGACGTGGTTGCGCGTGACGTTGCCGAGCGTCTTGGTCGTGAAAACATTACTCTCGCCACGCAGATAGCGCTGTTTTTGCTGCGCAATACGGCCTGCGAGCTGTCTACCAATGGTCTTGTGGAAACGTTGCGAGCGGTCGGCTGGAAAATCTATTGGGATAAGGCGAATACGTTACTCGAGCTGTTCAAGCAGGCATTTCTGGTGTATCAGCTTGAGGAGTATTCCACCATGCTCAAGCCGGGTAGTACTGCGGTGCCGAAAATGTATGCCGTCGATCAGGGTATGGTTTACGCGGTGTCACGCGCCAACCAGCAAGATATTGGAAAACGACTGGAAACTGCGATTTTCTGCGAACTGCAGAGACGAACTTCCGGTAGGCGTACGGAAACAATCACTTCGTACACTATGCCGACGTCCAAACAGGAGAAAGTTGACTTTCTTATCGGCGATGCTCTTGCTACGGAACCGTATGGGCTTATTCAAGTGTGTGCCAATATGGGAAATGAGAAAACCAGGGCGCGAGAAATCGGCTCTCTGCAAGCGGTTATGCAACGTACCAACGTTGATTCCGGCCTGATTCTCACGCTTAACGAGGGAGAAACCATCGAACTTCCCGATTCCACTGGCACGATCCACGTAATCCCCTCCTGGAAATGGTCCCTCTACGAAGCGTGATGGGAAGGTCAGCGAGAATGCTGGAAAGGAGATATGGAAATGGATGATGCCATATCGGTGCCCCTAACGAGCTAGTCGATTCTTATCAGTGTGTAATGCGTGAGATGTGGGGATTGGGATGATTTTGGAGTTGGGGATGGACGGGGTTGTGGGTTGCAGTTAGAGTTGGCGATTAGGGCGTTCGCGCCGAATATTTGGGGCTGATGACTTTATTCAAGAGAGGCTGACGAATGGTTTCGCCACATCATGTTTTGAAGATTGCGACTGCGTTGTCTGCGGTTGCGTTGACGGCTTCCGTTGCGGTTACGCCGGCTTACGCATTGCAGGATATTGCGATTGAGGATGCTGTTGCGCAGAGAGGTGCCGTTACTGCAGATAATGGCGTTGTTGTGCAGTCTGACGATCAGTCGGATGATCAGACGGGCGACCAGCAATCGCAAGACAGCATGCCTGACAATCCGAATGCGAAACTTCCGGATACCGTCAGTGGCGAGATTTCTGACGATGCAACTGTAGTTTCGGAAGACCTGGCCGTTACCCCCGAAGGTGAGGTCAAGAATATTGAAACCGGCGAAACCGTGACCGATGCGACACTGGTCGGCACGCAGGATCAGCAGCCGGATCCGCTCGCCAAAACCAATGGCGAATCCTTCATTCCGGTAAGTGCGGAAGATGTCAAAAATGCTGTAGCCGACGCGAACGTACAGCTCTCCAAATTCGAAAGCAATGAATACGGTGCGCACTGGGGCACTTACAACAATACGAAAGCCTTCTTCGACTACCAGAACGACCTGTTCGTGCAGCAAGCCAAAGGCGTGATTGACGTTTCCGAATGGCAGGGCGACATCGACTGGGCCAAAGCGAAAGCCGACGGCGTGGAAGGCGTGATTATCCGCCTCGGCTACGGTTGGGGCAACAATGCTGACAAGAAAGCACAACGTAACATTTCCGAATGCAAGCGACTTGGCATCCCGTTCGGCATCTACTGGTATTCCTACGCGGACACTCCGTCGATTGCCAAAGAAGAAGGTGCCGACGTGGTCGCCAAACTTAAGCAATTCGGTGTGAACGCGAGCGACTTGGCGTACCCCGTGTACTACGACCTGGAAAAGTGGACGTGGGAGGGGCATCAGCCACCCACCGATCCGAACGTGTACAACGATATCGTCAACAACTGGTACAGCGCACTGCAGTCCGGAGGCTACCGGAACCTTGGTGTATATTCGTACACCAGCTATCTGCAAGGCCCGCTGAAACATGCCGACATTTACGCTAAAACCACGTGGGTGGCGCAGTACGGCGCTCGCATGGGATTTGATTCGTTCCCGACAGACAGTCGCGGATGGCAATACACCAGCTCCGGCAAAGTGGACGGCATCAGCGGCAATGTGGACATGAATGCGTTTGGGAATAAAGCGTATGTGAATGGCGGGAGTAGCAATGATTTACAAGCGGCCATTGATGTACGCAAAATGACTGCAGTTACCATTCCGAATGGCAATTATTACATCAATGTTCGTTCCAAAGTCGCGTCCAGTGTTGATATTCCTGGTGGAAGTGCTGCAGATTCCACCGCCATTCAGTTGTATTCCGGCAACAGTTCCAAGGCTCAACAGTTCACTTTTACTAGGCAGTCTGATGGAAGCTACGAGATCATCAATGTGAATTCCGGCAAGGCTTTAGACGTGCGTAATGGTGTCGCTGAGAATAACGCTATAGTGCAACAGTATTCTCGAAATAATTCCCGGGCTCAACGATGGTTTATTCGTGATTCTGGAGCGGGATATTATTTGCAATCCGCTCTCGGTAATTGGGTTCTGGATTTGAGCGGTGGAAATACTGCGAATGGTGCTGCGATTCGGCTGTATACGCCAAATGGCACTGCTTCACAGCTGTTTGTTGTTTCGTCAAGCGATGTCAACATAGCTACTGGAGTATCGATGATTATCACTTCGGTTGCGAATAAAAAACTTGTCACGGATGTGACGAGTGCGTCAACGGCGAATGGGGCACGAGTTCAGCTTTATTCAAGTAATAATACGAACGCCCAGAAATATCGATTTGAATCAATTGGCAATGGAACTTATAAGATTGTCAATATTAATTCGGGCAAAGTGCTGGATGTATCTAGCGGATCCACTGCTAATGGAGCGGCATTGCAGCAATATACGAGTAACAATACTGTTGCTCAGCAGTGGACGGTGCGGAATTACGGCAGTAGCAAGATTGCGTTGGTGTCGGTGAACGCCAACAAAGCTGTCGATATTCCAGATGGCAATGCTGTGCAGCAGGCTCAGCTGCAGCTTTATTCGCCGAATGGCACTGTTGCTCAGCAATGGTTGGTTGCAAAGGCGCCGTTGACGTTGCGCGAACGTTTGAACGAAACCGCAGCCAAGCATAGGCAAGATCTGCCGGATGGAACCTACACGTTCGGATCGAAGCTTAATACGTCTATGAAGATGGATGTAAGCGGCGCTTCCCGTTCAAATTATGGAAACGTGCAGATCTGGGCAGGTAATGGTACCAATGCTCAGAAGTGGAAAGTAACGCATGATTCCAACGGTTATGTGACCTTGACCAGTGTGAACTCCGGCAAAGTGTTGGATGTGAATGGCGGCGTATCTGCCAACGGAACCAACGTGCAACAGTACGATTCCAATGGAACATACGCTCAGAAGTGGATAGCTGTCAAAAACTCCGATGGCTCATACACGTTCCAGTCGGCGCTCGCGGAAAACAAAGTCCTTGATGTTTCGGGTGCTTCTACCTCGAATGGTGCCAATGTGCAGCTATATGCCGCAAATGGCACGAATGCCCAAAAGTGGGTGAAATAGCAGACAGATTAACCAATAAAATATGGCTGAGGACAAGTATCTTTTTACTCTCAGCCATATTTGGAATCTGTGCTATTTCTGGCGCCGCATCATGGCGAATTGATTGGCGTCAATGATGAATGCTTTGCGGTCGTTCTTGGCCATGACATCGAGGATGATGCCGGTGATGAACAATAGCAGTCCGGCAATGACGAGCATGACCGCGCCGATAAGCGTGGGGAATCGCGCCACCATGCCAGTGTGCCAGAAGTCCACGGTCACGCTGCCGCACAGCACGATGCCGATGATACCGAGGATGACGCCAAGTCCGCCGAAGAACGGCAGTGGCTTGTATTCGCGAATCATGCGGAAGATGGTGCTCATCACCTTGATGCCGTCGCCCACGGTGTCAAGCTTGCTGACGGAACCTTCCGGACGGTCGCGGTACTGAATTGGCATCTCGAACAGACACAGGTTGTTGTTCAACGAGTGGATGGTCATCTCGGTCTCAACCTCGAAGCCGCGCGACAACACGGGGTAGGTTTTGACGAAGGTGAACGAGAAGGCACGGTAGCCGGTCATGATGTCGGTGACGTTCGCATGGAACAGGCCGTTGATCGAACCGCGCACCAGACGGTTACCGAAGTTGTGGAACGGGCGCTTGTTCTCTTGGAAGTAGGTGGAGCTCAAGCGGTCGCCGATTACCATGTCGTAGCCTTCGGCGATCTTCTCGACCATGGCGGGCGCCGCGTCTGCCGGGTAGGTGTCGTCTCCATCCGACATGACGTATACGTCGGCATCGATGTCTTCAAACATGGCGCGGATCACGTTGCCCTTGCCTTGGCGTGGTTCCTTGCGAACGATCGCCCCCTCGGCTGTCGCGATTTCGGCGGTGCGGTCGGTGGAGTTGTTGTCATACACGTAGATGTCGGCATTCGGCAGTGCTGTTTTGAAATCGCGTACCACCTTGCCGATGGTGACTTCCTCGTTATAGCAAGGAAGCAGCACCGCAACGGAAACGTTTGAATTTTCAGACATATGCTCTATTATAGCTTTTGTGCTAGCCGTTTTTTTGATTTTGCACGAGTTCGTTCATGCTTGGATTTGTTGCTTGCTTGGAATAATGGCGATGTGTTTGCAGTATACCTGCCGTAAAATGAAACATTACTTTGAAAATACGATGGAAATGGTCGAACTGGGGCTGGATGGTCTGTAACAAAACAGGTCCTGTCCCTGACAACACCGTTACGGAGAGGCTCTTCGATGGACTATGGACTCAGGTTGTTTTTATTTTGAGATGTTGGATGGAATACTGCACAAAAACGTAGTGGACAATCGCTTTGGTTTTGAATTTGATGTAATGCCGCCAAGTTTATTGAATGGTCGTATTGTTATTCCTAAGAAAATTCCTCCAATTTACTCTTCTTATATTTCTTGAAGGATGAGAGACGATGCTAGGTGTTACGTAATATTGTAAATATGGTAATGCAAGGGCCTCGCATAACACATGAAGTTGGGATAACGCACTTGAAGATTAAAAGAGGAGACGAAAAAGGAATGGACGACCAAAAACAACTCGTGCAGATAAAGGATTTATTCTCCCAATGGAAACGGCTGTTATCGGTACTGTTGGGTGCGATTGTTATAAGTTGGGGCTGCACTAAGATCTATCCAGTATATTCAGAGAGAATCCTCAATCTTCATCTGCCTAAGACTGAACTGCATATCGAGCTTTTACGTTTTGTCATTTTTCTTCCGCTATGGGCGTTAGTGTGCTCGTTTTTTGCATTTGGTTTTACCAAGGTAGGTGATTGGCTCCATTGTCATCGTTTCTATGTAGGCGCAGGCGTGATTGTATCCGCAGTGGTGTTAAACATCAGTGGATCATCATTGGGAATATGGAATTTCTGGCTGGGTGAAGATGGTACGCAAGATCTTGTTTTTGGAGTACCTCGTTCCATTCGGTCAGATGAGTATGCGGTGGGGACTCCATTAGCATTTGCCCAATCGTATAATGATTACGGCTATTTCAATGCATTATTCGGTAATAAACCAGCTGACATGTTCATTATCAAAGATGCACCGGTGTGGTTTCCTACGGAAGTTTTCCGTCCATTCCATTGGGGCTATTTATTATTGGGCAACTCAGCGGGCTTGGCATTCTATTGGAATGCTCGTTTGGTCGTACTGTTTTTAGCTGCTTACCAGTTTTTCTTGTGTATTGGTGACAATAAAAAACAAGGTGGAGCGTCTCGGCTTTTAGCCGTTTTGGGCGCAGTACTCATTACTTTTGCGCCGCTTACACAATGGTGGTTTGCGGTCAATGGTTTACCTGAGATGCTGATTGCTGTATTCGTTTCGATTTGTTGTTTCGATTGCATGCTTCACAGGCAGGAAAGTTGGATTAGGCTATTGTGCTGCGCAATAGTTATGCAGTGCGCAGGCATGTTCATTTTGACCCTATACCCTGCGTGGCAGATTCCAATGGGATATGTTCTCGTGGGTCTCATCATTGCTATTATTTGTCGTTACTGGGGAAAAATACATTTTAAACGTGTCCAGATTGTCGGTTTGGGCATCTTGCTCGTAGTTTTTGCAGCACTTATGGGAATAGCTCTAAATGAGTCATTAAATACTATTCAGTCAGAAATGAATACATCATATCCTGGATCACGAGTATCAACGGGAGGAGGACGTTCATTCTTTTTATTGTTTTCTTCCTTGGCTACGTTCTGCTTACCCTTTAAGGAATTCTTTGCAAGCACAATGCTTGTCGGTAACAATGTTGAAGTGGCGGCATTCATCGATTTATGCCCGCTGGGCATTTTGTTCGCTGTCTCAAATATGGTGAGGCGACGGAAGATAGATTTTCTTGATTGCTATTTTATCCTGTTCATCGTTTTTCTTTCTGTATTTGGAACTACCGGGTTCCCGGCATGGCTATCGAAATTAACATTCATGTCTTTAGTCCCTAGTGGGCGAACGACTGTAGCTATTGGTATATGCAATATAATTTTGCTTGTTCGATGTGCAAAAGAGTGGTGCGAAAATCATTCCGCTACTTACAAGATCATTGTGGCAGGTTTGTATGCCGTGTTGTCTGTTGGTGCCGCGCGGCTGGCATTTCACCCTTATCTTGGGAATTTGCTAACTATAATCTGTCTATTAGTAGGGATTATTCTTGTTTGTGCAGTTGTTCTTCAGGGGCAAACAATAAATAAGCTCGTTATTCCAGGGACTATATTTGCAATAGTTTTTTCCGGCATGTCAATCAATCCCATACAATATTCTACACGTCCTCTTACCGATCAGCCAACAATTAATCAGATACGTACACTGCAGAATGAAGACCCAGGTGTTTGGATTACTGAGGGTGATAATTCTGCGTTTTTAGCGAATTTATTAGTGGCCAACGGAATAAAGACTTTCAATACTGTGGCTGTGACACCTGATATTCAAGGAATGAAACGTATTGATCCGAATGGGAAATGGCAATCTGTCTACAATAGGTATGCATTCATAGGAATGAATATTGTAGATAAACCTGCGAAGCAGTTGTTTACTTTGGTTTCTCCTGATGCATACACGATTAATCTGACTCCTGAACAATTGAGGAAACTCAGTGTGAATTATGTATTATCATCAAATGATTTAGATAAAAAGAATTTTGACGGTTATCGGTTCGTGCGTATAGGAAAAACTATTAGTGGAAAAACACCTTTCGAATTATGTACACTAAAATAGCTGGTTAAAAAACGCCACCACCTCGAGAATGGCGTGTCAATCCAGTCCGAAAAAGCGGCGGGTTTTAGTCCAGTTGAGCGGAAAGACTCGCCGCCATTATTGTTTGGTTTCTATCCCATCAGGGCGTGGGTGCGCCTGTACGACTCGCCCTCGAACCTGATCATCCTGCCGTGATGCATCGTCCTGTCCACTATCGCGGTGGCCATGTTCGGGTCGCCGAACACGCGTCCCCAGCCACTGAACTCGATGTTCGTGGTGTAGACCACGTTCTGTCGCTCGTACGCGTTGGTCACGATCTGGAACAGGAGCCTGGAGCCCTCCTCGTCGATCGGCATGTAGCCGAACTCGTCGATGACCGGGAGCCTCGCCCTGGCGATCTGTGTATTTCGTCAAATTGAGGTGGACGCTTTCAGCACTTAATCTGAACACCTTCGGCGTTCAACTTGAACACCGTCGGCGGTTGGTTCCTTGTTTTGTTGTTTGTTTGGTTTATTTCATGAGGGAGTGTTTGTTCCGGTAGGATTCGCCGTGGAAGCGGAGGATCCTGCCGTGGTGGACGATGCGGTCGATGACCGCGGCGGCCATGTCCCCGTCGCCGAACACGTCGCCCCATCTGCCGGACTCGAGGTTCGAGGTGAAGATGACGCTGCGGGTCTCGTAGCTGTCCGCGCCGGCCTGGAACAGAAGCCTGGCCCCGTCGATGTCGATGGGCAGGTAGCCGAGCTCGTCGATGACGGCCAGCCCGGCCCTGCCTATCGACTTGAGCTCGGCGTCCAATCTGTTGCCGTCCTTGGCCTTCCTCAAGCGCATGACCAGGCTGGAGGCGGTGAAGAACCTCACGGGTATCATGCGTTGGCATGCGAGCATGCCGATCGCGATGGCCAGGTGGGTCTTGCCGCAGCCGACGTCGCCGTAGAGCACGAGGTCCTCGGCCCGGTCGACGAATTCCAGGCTTTCCAGCTGTTCGCGGCCCCAGTCGGCGGGAAACGAGGCCATGCCCCCGGTCGTATCCCTCCAGGGTCTTGCTCTGGGGGAACCCGGCCTGTCTGGGCAGCCGCCGCCGTTTGGATTCGGCCCGGCTCGCGTTCTCCTTCTCGAACAGGTTGGCCAGGAAGCCGAGCTGGCCGGGCGTGGCGTCCTCCAGGGCCTTCCCGGGCACGCTGTGTGTCAACGGCAGGTTGCGGGCGAGGCCCATGACCTGTTCCGGCGTGGCCTTGTCAAGAACGCGGCCGCCGCGCTGCCGCGGTTTTTGCTGGCTCATTCGGCCTCCTTCATGTATTTGTCGTAACGCTTCAAATCCTGCCCGCCTTCGGTTCCCGCACCCTCGAGGATGCGTTTGGCACATGTGCCGATCGCCGCGCGGTCGACGGTCCGTCCCGCGTTGATGACGGTTTCCACCGCTTTGACCGTGGCGGCGAACCCGCAGTCGGCGGCAACGGCTCGGATGTCGTCGAGCAGATTGGAGCGCGTGCGTGCGTCCATGCGGTCGAGCAGGGCCCGCACGGTTTCGGGGAAATCGTTCCTGATCGGGCTTTCGCCCCATATGCGGGGCTTTCGCGCGATGATCGCGAGCAGGCTCGCCGGATCCACCTGGGTTTTCGCCGAATGGCCCCAGATCCTCTCCAGCGTGGTGATCGTTTCGCCGTCGGGGCCCCGCAGTTCGATCTCGAAGACGCGCACCCCGGCCTGCAGGCGCATGGAACGCCATTTCGGTCCGGCCAGATACCGGTTCGCGTCGATCGTGGCGGCGCCGGTCTTGTCGGTTTTCACGCTCCTCCAGTCGCACGGGTCGAACCGCACGCCGGGCAATGGAAGCATGTGGTCCTTCTCCGCCTCGAACAGTTCGATCACCGGAACATCATGCCGGTAGTGATCCGATCCGGCGATGCGTTCGCACGCGTCGAGCCACGCGCGCGTCAGCGTTTGGAAGCTCTCGGCCGACGGCATCGGCACCATCAGGTTGCGCCTGACGAAGCCGACGGCGTTCTCCACACTGCCCTTCTCATGGCCGGAATACGGGTCGCGGAACCGCGGCTCGAACCCGTAATGCGCGCAGAACAGGGAGAACAAGCGGGTCTGGGCGGCCGTGCCGTCCGGCCTGCGATGGCCCACGCCGGTGGCGTTGTCGAACACCACCACCCTAGGCGCCATGCCCATGCGTTCGAAGCTCCACAGCAAACCCTGGCACACGCACTCCGAGGTCTCGCCGGGAAGGGCGACCACCCAGCGCATGTTCGAATACGGGAACGACACCACCAGGAAATGCACGACCCGTTCGACTCCGGCGATCACGGCCCTGGCCTGGCCGAAATCGACCTGCGCGCTTCCCGGCGCCCACTCCAACTCGGCGAAGCCGTCCGACTCCATGCGATGCTCCCGCCGCCAGCGCTTGACCCAGCGCTGCACCGACGAATACGAGCCCGTGAACCCGCACTCCGCCACGAGCCGCTCGTACACGCGCGTCGCGGTGTGGCGCTGCTTGACGGGCATGCGCAGATCCGCGGCCGGCCACCCGTCCACGACGGCCGAATACCCCGCGTCGACCAGCGACCTGCCCGCATGCCCCGAGCCAAGGGGCTTGGGAGAGTAATCCCCGTGGTTGGCGTACTTGACCACGGTCGTGCGCGATACGCCGAGTTTCCGCGATATCTCCCTGTGGCCCAGGCCCTGGCGGTCGAGCTGCCTGATACGCTGTCGGACACACACCGGTGTCGTCATTTCCTTTCCTCCCGAGAACCATCAGTTTGGTTGACAGGCACTTGGGAATCTACCAAGGAACCGGACGATGCCGGTGTTCTCATTCCACCGGCGCCATCACCGCCGACACCGTCCAAATTGAACGCTCAGGGTGTTCAGGAACAAGTGCCGACAGTGAACACCTTTATTCGATCACACACAGATCTGCCGGAGCTCCGCGTCGAGCCGGTCCTCCCGTTTCGCGCGGCGCAGCCGCATGAGCAGCCCAGTCGCGGTGAAGAACCTGACTGGTATCGCACTCATGCACGCGCGCCTGCCCAACGCGACCGCGAGATGCGTCTTGCCGGTGCCGACGGGCCCGTAGTGGATTGGCAACGGCGTGTTGGACAGTTCCTTAGAGGACGAGTCCCTGTTCGGTGAATTCCTTCGGGCTCCGGTATCCGAGGGTGAAGCGGAGCCGCCGGCCGTCGGACCACCACACGCAGTCGTTGAGGTCGCGCCTCAGCTGCTCGATCGTGGCGTAGCGGTTCCGGCACACGAGCTCCTTCCTCAGCAGCCTGTCCGTCGACTCGACCACGGCGTTGTCATAGGGGTTGCCCTTGCGAGATAGCGATCCTTTGATGCCGAACACGTCGAGCAGCTCGTCGATCCTCGTGTTGTCGAACCCGCCGCCCCGTTCCGTGTGGAACACGCGGACGTCCGCCAGCGGGAAGCCGAGCGTGGCGAACGCGCCCAATACCAGGCCCGCGTCCCGGAACCGCCCGGCGGAATAGCCGGCGATGCCCCTGTCCGCCAGGCCGGCCAGCAGACACACGTACGCCCACCCGTTGCCGACCCTCACGTAGGTAAGGTCGCTCGCCAGGTGCGTGTGCGGGGCGTAGCCTTCGAACTCGCGGTCCAACAGGTTCGCGAGCTTCGCCTCGTTGACCCGCGTCTTGTGCGGTTTGAACCGTCTGCGCGCGTACGCGCTCGTCATGCCCTGTTCGCGCATGATGTTGCCGATACGTCTCCTGGACGCGGTGACGCCCCTCCTTTCCAGAGCGGCCTTGATTTTCCTGGCGCCGTAGCGTTCGCGGCTGTCGCGCCAGACCGCGCGCACGTCGCCGGCGATCGGATCCACGCGCTCGGTCTCGGGATGCCCGGTCATCCAGTAGTAGGTGGAGCGGGGAACGCCCAGTATCCTGCATTGCGCTGATATCGGGCAGCGGGCGGCGTTGGCCCGTATCACGTCCGCTTTCGTGCGAATACCGGCGCCGCTTGTTCTGAAACGTCCACCTCCATCTCCAACTGTCGGTTGCGCCTCCTCGGCTCGATAAGCTCGTTCCGCTCGGGCGTGCAGTTGTCCGAGGCCCGGGTGGAGCCGCCGTTGCGGATGCCCCGAACCCAGCGCCGCGGGGTCGATCGCGCGATGTCGCGCTCGGCCCTGATCTCCCGGGACGGCTTGCCGCTCTCGTACGACTGCACGATCTGCCGTTTGAACGCCTCGTCGTAGTGGCGGGGACGTTTCGGGCCGGCCATCGTCGGCCTCCAATCTCATGTCATTCGTCCCTCATCGGACTGTCTAATTCATTGTAGCCAATCCATCCAATTAACAACGTCCAACAAACGGGGCGCAGTTCAGATCGGCGCCTGGGTCTTTTTTTTACGACCTCCACCACCTCCCGCATCAGCGCGTTCTCCAGTTCCAGTTCCTCGACCCTGCGGCGCAGCGCCTCCGTGTCGTCGTTGCCGTCCCCGGCATTCCGGTTTCGCCACGGTGCGGACGCGGTCTTGCCGTTCTGCGCGGCGTTTCTGTTCCTGGCCTGCAACGCGGCCATGCCGCTTTTGCGGTACGCCTTGACCCGGTTGTGGACGGCTCCGATGCTCACGCCGAACTGTCGGGCGGCCTGCTTCCGCGCATGCCGCCCGACAGTTCGATCGCCTTGGTCCTCGTCTCCAGCGGGATGATTGGTTTCGCCATATGGCCAGCATACCGGGGATCCTTTGCCAGCCGGCGCTCCAGGCACTGTCTGGTCGGGTATCCCAGGTGCTCCACCACTTGGGCAGTGGTCATCGGCGTGGTGAAGTACAGGTCCACCGCACGTCGCCGTCCCTCGGGACCGGACATACGATGATCCTTTCGTTCAGTCTCCAAGAAAACGTCCGCAGCCCCCTACCAATTACGCCAATGTTGATTCCGTCAATGGACTCAACATTGGCGTAACTTATCTAAATCTATTTTGGATTGATCATTAGTTTTTCTAATACGTGGATTAGTGTATTTTGGATAGGATGCACAACAATATTGTCAAAAATCCATGCAATAAATGCCAAAATTAAAAAAACGGCAATAAGAATGATGCCGGAAGTCAAGGTCATCGACATCATTCCGCTGGGGTGTGAAGGGGATGTTTTTGAAGCAAGAATCCAAGTAAGTTGTCCGATTGATTGATTTTGATGAATCAGATAAATTCCAAAAACAGTACTTGCAAGGGAATTGACGGTGACAATATACCGATTGCTATGAGGCCTGGTGTTGCTTACCAGTAATAAAGCAAAAAGTAATGCGATGAGGCTAAGGGGAATTAACGGAATTGTGCCAAAATAGAACGTGGGGTCCACGAGAAAAAACGAGCAATTCCGACTTGTTGTTGTGCTGCAAGAATGAAAAGGAAAAGCAAAGAGAATCCGATACACCCAGATACCACAAGGAGAAGTGTTGCACTGGCTTTCGTTAAATTCAATGTTTTCTGCTTTTTGTATGTGGTTAAGCAGCCTCCAACCATATAACAAAGAACGGCATATGTGGCTGGGGTCCAGAAGAGACCATTATATCCTAGACCGCAAAATGAGACAAAAGGGAGTAGGCTGAAGGCCGCAAAAAGAATCATGAGAAAAATGATTTGGCGCTTATCGCAGTGTCTAAAAAGAAGATTTACAAAAGGCGAAAAAAGCAACATGATTACATAAGCGGTAATGAACCAATATTGATTATTGAATACTGGTAAAACCCCTTATAAATGCGTTGAACTATTTCCATTCGTGACCATTGTAGGGGTTCTCCCATAGAGCCAGGTTTGACGGCATGCAGCACGAAACTCAGCAAAAGTAGTGTTGCGCTATATAAGAAGACCTGACTTACTGTTTTAGCGATTCGTTGCCAACGAAAGGATTTTTTAACTAAGAAGAAACCAGATATTGTAAAGAAAAAGCAGACACCAATTTGTCCAAAGAATTGATCAATTGTTATAAAGAAAGAGCCACGCCAACCGGATTCCTGTTCTAATTCCCATGGCATAAATGCAACAAAATGGCAAACGAGAATCGCGAGCATTGCCAAAATGCGAAGAAGTTCAAATCGGCTATCTCTTGATACAGCGTGGCTCTCTTCCAAAGATGTTTTTCCTTGCTACTTGTCTAGTTCCTTGGCGACGTACGCCTTCAGGGATTCCTCCCAATCAGGCACGTCCAGGCCCGTGGCCTCGATCTTCGCCAGATCCAGCGCGGAATACGTCGGACGCGGGCTCACCGGGTTCTCCGCGTTCGCGAAATACTCGGCCGTCGAGATCGGCTCGACCTTGCTTCCGTTGCCGTTCGTCAGGTCGAACACTCCGCGCGCGATGTCCGCCCAGGATTTCACAGCGCCGGAACCAGTCAGGTCGTACGTACCGTATTCGGCGTCCGTGTCCAGCAGGTGGAAGATCGCGTCAGCCATGTCCCTGGTGAACGTGAGACGACCGTACTGGTCGTCCACCACCGTCACCTCCGGCAATTCGCCCTTCGCGACCCTGTCGGACAGTCCCATCATGGTCTTGACAAAGTTGCGTCCCTCGCCGATCACCCAGCTCGAACGCAGGATGTAATGACGCGGCGCGTTCGCGACCGCGATGTCGCCCGCGGCCTTCGACTGCCCGTACACGCCCAACGGGGCGAACGCCTCCGTCTCGTCATGCAGTTCGCGCGACCCGTCGAACACGTAATCGCTCGACACGTGCACGAGCGTAATGTTGTGCTCCCGGGCGACCCTGGCCAAAAGGGCGGGTCCCTGAGCGTTCGCCTTCCACGCCGCCGCGCGTCCCTCCGGGGTCTCCGCCTTGTCGACCGCGGTGTACGCGCCCGCGTTGATGATCGTGCCGTACAGCGACCAGTCGAACCGGTCGTACTGGGCCGGGGCGGAGAAGTCGAACGTGTCGATGTCGTTGAACTCGAAACCCTCCAAACCATGCGCGTCCACGTAGGCACGGATCGCGCGGCCCAACTGCCCGTTGCAGCCCGTCACCATCGTGCGGCGCGGACTCATGGGCTTCGCGTCCCTTAGCATGGGATGGTGCAGGTCCGCCTCGGAGCGTTCGGAGTCCTCCAGCGGGATCGGCCAGTCGATGTGCAGGTCCGGGTCGGCGAGGTTCACGAACGTGTACGTCTTCTTCTGCTCCAGGCTCCAGTGCGCGTTCACCAAGTACGTGTACACGGTACCGTCCTCCAACGCCTGGAAGCTGTTGCCCACGCCACGAGGCACGTAGATCGCCTTCGACGGATCCAATACGGTCGTATACACCTGGCCGAAGCTCTCGCCCGGACGCAGATCCACCCACGCGCCGAACACGCTGCCAGCCGCGATGGAGATGTATTTGTCCCACGGCTCCGCGTGGATGCCGCGCGTCACGCCCTTCTTCGCGTTGTAGCTGATGTTGTTCTGCACCGGGCCGAAATCAGGCAGGCCCAGATTCGTCTGCTTCGCACGCTGCCAGTTCTCCTTGAACCAGCCGCGGTTGTCGCCATGCACCGGCAGGTCGAACACGATCAGGCCCGGGATGTTCGTCTCCTCGGCCCTCAGATCTTTTTCGAAATCCATGTAATCCATCCTCTCACTGGCCCTGCTGCTTGTAACGTGCTTCGGTCTCGGCCTTGGCTGGTTCCCACCACGCACGGTTCTGCGTGTACCATTCGATCGTCTGCTTCAGGCCCGATTCGAAGTCGGTGTGCCTCGGCGTCCAGTCGAGCTCGGTGCGCAGCTTGGTCGAGTCGATCGCGTAACGGCGGTCGTGGCCAGGACGGTCCTTGACCCAGTCGAACGCGTCTTCCGGCTGTCCCATCATCTTCAGGATCATGCGCAGCACGGTGATGTTGTTCTTCTCGCCGTCCGCGCCGATCAGGTACGTCTCGCCGATGCGGCCCTTCGTGAGAATCGTCCACACGCCCGAGCTGTGGTCCTCGGTGTGAATCCAGTCGCGCACGTTCAATCCCTCGCCGTACAGCTTCGGACGCTGCCCGTCCAGGATGTTCGTGATCTGGCGCGGGATGAACTTCTCCACATGCTGGTACGGACCGTAGTTATTCGAGCAGTTCGAGATCGTGGCGCGGATGCCGTACGTGCGCGTCCACGCGCGCACCAGCATGTCCGACGCCGCCTTCGTGGACGAATACGGGCTGGACGGATGGTACGGCGTATGCTCCGTAAACTTCGCCGGATCGTCCAGGGCGAGGTCGCCGTACACCTCGTCCGTGCTCACGTGGTGGTAGCGGATGCCATACTTGCGCACAGCCTCCAGCAGACGGAACGTGCCCTCCACGTTCGTCCTGAGGAACGGCTCCGGATCGGCGATGGAATTGTCGTTGTGCGACTCGGCCGCGTAATGCACGATCGCGTCATGCCCCGGTACAATCCTGTCCAGAAGGTCGGCGTCGCAGATGTCGCCCACCACGAGCTCCACACGGTCCTCGGGAAGTCCCGCGATGTTCTCCGGATTGCCCGCGTACGTGAGCTTGTCCAAAACGGTCACATGCACGTCCGGATGGTTCTCGACCACGTAATGCACGAAATTCGACCCGATGAAACCACAGCCACCGGTCACAATAATGTTCTTGGGATTAAACGTCTCTTCAACCATAGAAGCTATATTAGCGTTTCCACTGTATGTATGTTGCGAAACAGGGATAAACAGAATAACAGAGAGACGCAATGAACGATATCGTCCCGAGTTCTAAATAGAAGTGCAACACCTTGTCTAGGGTTGGAAGTGTTTGAAGTTTCTAACCCAAGAAGGTGTCGCACTCATGGGTTAACAGTATTCGCACCTGTCGTCCGAGGAGAGGATCCTGATCGAGAAGCTGCATTGCGAGCATCATCTGGCATGGATTGACAACGGCGTGTTGGACAGTTCCTTAGAGGACGAGTCCTTATTCGGTGAATTCCTTCGGGCTCCGGCATCCACGGGTGAAGTGGAGCCGCTGGTCGTCGGACAACCACACGTAGCCGCCGGATCCAGCGCCGCGGGGTCGATCGCGCGATGTCGCGCTCGGCTCTGATCTCCCGGGAGGGTTTGCCGTTCTCGTACGACTGCACGATCTGTCGTTTGAACGTTTCGTCGTAATGGCGTGAATGCTTCGGGCCGGCCAGCGTCGGCCTTCAATCATGTCATTCGTCCCTCATCGGACTGTCTAATACATTGTATCCAATCCACGGCACAGAGGCGTCCCTGCACGTGCTGGTGGACGAGGCCCTGGGCATGCTCACCTATTTCGCCGGTCCGTACAGCTCGTACCAGCGCGGCAGCAACGAGAACAGGAACGGCAGGATCCGCCGCTATCTGCCCAGGGAAACCAGTTTCGAGGATCTCACGCAGGACGAGCTCGACGCGATCGTCAAGGGGGTCAACGACACCCCCATGGAACTCCTCGGATACAAAACGCCCAACGAGGTATAGGACGATGAGATCTCCAAGCTACAATCAAAGGCAATCAACACGAAGACGGGCGTTGCACTTACAAATTGAACTCGAGCGTTATATTTTCTGAGTAAAAATCGGCTATATTGCTTGGAAAGCATTATATCCAACGGCGTGTTTTTAAGAACCATGAGAAGTGTCTTTCCCCCTGTTGAGACATGGAATTTGTATGAAGAGACACGTATATTGCCATGTACTTTTTTTTGACTCAGTAGGATTGACTCGGTAACTTGAGTAAGCTTAATAGATATATAGGTATCAAACCGAAAATGAGGTTGTGCTATGAAGGGTATTATTCTCGCAGGCGGTTCAGGCACGCGTCTGTATCCATTGACCACGGTAACATCGAAGCAGTTGCTGCCGGTTTATGACAAGCCGATGATTTATTACCCGCTAAGCGTGCTGATGATGGCTGGTATTCGAGATATCCTGATTATCAGTACACCTCATGATCTTCCAAATTTTGAACGGTTGCTTGGTGATGGAAGTCAATATGGCGTTAATTTTTCTTACAAAGTTCAGCCTTCGCCTGATGGCCTTGCGCAGGCATTTATTCTCGGCGAAGATTTTATCAACGGAGAACCTTGTGCTTTAGTGCTCGGCGACAATATTTTCTATGGTAACGGTCTTGGCCGGACGTTGCGTAAAGCTGCTGCAGTGGAACATGGGGCGACTGTATTTGGGTATTATGTTGATGATCCTGAGCGGTACGGAGTCGTTGAATTCGATTCAAATAATAAGGCAATTAGCATCGTCGAGAAGCCGCAAAATCCCGCTTCTAACTATGCGGTGACAGGACTTTATTTCTATGATGAACGAGTGACTGAGTATGCAAAACAAGTAAAGCCGAGTCCACGTGGCGAACTTGAGATAACAGATTTGAACAAAATGTATCTTAAAGATGGCACATTGAACGTACAGACATTGGGACGTGGATATGCTTGGCTTGACACGGGCACTATGGATTCGCTGTTTGAAGCGGGGGAGTTTGTAAGAACCGTGCAACGAGCTCAGGGACTTCCTATTGCAGTTGCGGAGGAAATTGCTTATGAGAATGGCTGGATTACTCGTGATCAGCTTCTGGAAGCTGCCATGAAGTACGGGAAGAGCCCCTATGGCAAGCATCTGAAAGATGTGGTTGATAATAAGATAATCGTCAAAGAACGTGGAAATAACTGAGCTGTTTGAGCGTTTTTTCAAGCAGTGTGAGGAGTATGTTTTGAATATCTTTGAAATATTCACTAAAAAGAACAGAATACTGTTGAAAGCAATGGTCAGCACGGACTTTAAGCTTCGTTACCAGCAGTCTGTGCTGGGGTATTTGTGGTCAATCTTGAAACCATTATTATTGTTCACTATCATGTACTTCGTTTTTGTGAAGTTCATGCGGTTTGGCGATGGTATTCCTCACTTTGCAGTGGCACTGTTGTTGGGCATTGTTATGTGGAATTTCTTTAATGAAACCACTACAGGAGGCATGATGTCCATTGTAGGACATGGTGATTTACTCCGTAAGATTCACTTTTCAAAATATGTTGTTGTCATTGCCTCGTCGATGAGTGCATTGATTAATTTTGGTTTGAATTTCATCGTCGTCATTATTTTTATGCTGATTAATGGCGTTCATCTGACTTGGTCATGCTTACTGATTGTGCCTCTCATTTTGGAACTCTATATTCTGGCTCTCGGCATCGCGTTCTTCTTGTCAGCTGTGTATGTGAATCTTCGTGATTTGAATCCAATATGGGAAGTAGTCATGCAGGCGGGATTCTATGCAACCCCGATTATCTATCCGATAAGCATGATTTCATCCCGTGGAGGTATGTGGGGGCCGATTGTCGCCAAGCTTGATTTGATTTTGAACCCTGTTGCTCAGATTGTTCAGGATGCTCGTTATGTACTTGTCGATCAGGCCAATGTGACTGTATGGCAGATGGAAGGTAACCATGTACTCGCTGTCTGGCCGATTCTATTCTCCATTCTTATTTTCTTTGCTGGGCTGTGGTATTTTACGGCGAAATCAAAGCACTTTGCGGAGTTGGTGTGATAAAGATGACTGTGGAAAAAGAAACGAATAGGGCGATTGCGCTGCAAGTCGCTAATGTTGCCAAAAGCTTTAGACTGCCGACTGAGCGTGCCGGCAGCTTGAAGAATGCCATCTTCAATTGGATAAGAGGTATTCGTGGATACAGAATTCAGCACGTGCTAAAGGATATTACCTTCGATGTGAAGGAGGGGGAGTTCTTTGGCATTGTTGGTAAGAACGGTTCTGGAAAATCGACCTTATTGAAACTGATTTCCCAGATTTACACTCCGGATCATGGGACTATTCGGACTCATGGAAAATTGGTTCCGTTCATTGAACTCGGCGTTGGTTTCAATCCTGAGCTAACTGGTCGAGAAAACGTGTATCTTAATGGGGCCATGCTCGGCTTTTCAAATGAAGAGATCGATGCAATGTACGATGATATTGTCGCTTTCGCAGAGTTGAATGAATTCATGGAGCAGAAGCTGAAGAACTACTCAAGTGGTATGCAAGTTCGCTTAGCTTTCTCCATTGCGATTAAGTCTCAGGGTGATATCTTAGTCCTTGACGAGGTCTTGGCAGTTGGAGATGAGGCTTTCCAGAAAAAATGTCAGGATTATTTCTTTGAAGCAAAGAGACAGAAAAAGACCATTATCCTTGTCACTCACTCCATGCCGGATGTTCGTCGATACTGCGATCGCGCGATGCTGATTCAGGACGGTCGCATTACTAAGATTGGTGATCCAGATGCAGTAGCTGATGCATACTCAGATTCTTTCCTTCCGCCGAAGGAAGTAATCGAAGCACAGGAACAGGAAAAACAGCAGAGCCATTTTATTGCAATCGAATCTGTGACTACGGAGATTGATTCCTCTGTACAGAAATTCTTGGCTGAGGGTGAGAATTTTGATATTCGAGTTCAGTTTGAGACTGACCGCGCTATCCCTGTCTCGCAGCTATACCTTGATATGTATGATGGGCGGAATGTTCCAGTACTTTCCATGCCTTTTTCTGAAGATAAGAAGAAGGAATTGCAAGCGGGCAAGCATGAAGCTGTTTTTTCTGTAGATAATGTTTTTGCTTTTGGCGATTATCGGATCAACATTGCGCTCCAGAATGATTCTGAACGAGTCGTTTTATCCGAGAATGCCTGTCGTTTCCATATAAAGGGTTTTGCGGCTGAGGTGATGTCTGTTGTGAATCCGCAAAAGACTGTCAAAGTGACGATTCGATAACAATTTAATAAAGGCTAGCATAAATGGGATATTTACTAAATAACCGCTCATATCAAGTGCTGATTGATGGTGCAAATGTAGTAAATCTTGGAGGAAAGAGTAGGACCGTTATTACCGGATGGGCTGTGGACAAGATGCGTTCAAAGGCATTGCCCATCAAAACGGATGTTGCTCAAATCAAGATAGCGAGAGTTCCACATCCAGCAGTTAATTCTATATTTGGACTCAATGATCAAGAACGTGCTGGTTTTAGGATTGAAATACCGGAAAAAATTTCTTCTTTCACTCTAAAGTGTGAAACTCCCGGACAAACTTTGTCGAAACAAATTGATGTTTCGAAATTGATTACGAAGATGCGTATGGAATTCATTCATCGTAGACTTCAACAAATAACGTCCTATCTGACTCATGCTTGGACTCCAAAAGGGGTTAAAGCATTGGCTGGAGCAGTGAAAAGAAGATTCATCAAAAAGCAAAGTTTTTATGAGTCTTGGATTAAACACAATGAAAACACTAATCCAGAACGAGCTAAGAGTGAACTTAAATCGTTTAAGCGTCGACCATTGATTTCTGTTGTTACTCCTGTATACAACGTTGATGAGATATGGCTCCGTAAATGTGTACAGTCAATGCAGAATCAATGGTATCAGAATTGGGAACTCTGCCTTGCTGACGATCACTCTCCATCCACGCATGTGAGGCCTCTGCTCGAGGCTTTCGCTGCAGAAGATTCACGAATCAAAGTGACTTTCCGTGATGAGAATGGTCAGATTTCCAAAGCGACCAATTCCGCTATTGAACTTGCCTCAGGTGATTATGTCGGATTCATGGATAATGATGACGAGCTTGCCCCACAGGCCCTTTACGAAGTTGTCAAGTCCATCAATGAGAATCCCGAGACAGATTTTATATATTCCGATGAGGATAAGATTAATGAAAATGGGGTTCGTTTCGATCCGTTCTTTAAGCCGGATTATTCTCCGAACCTTTTGCTCGGGCATAATTACATAACCCATTTTGTAGTTGTTTCTAAACAGTTGCTAGATAAAGTTGGGCCGCTGAGGAGCGAATTCGATGGCAGCCAAGATTATGATTTCGTTCTTCGAGCGACTGAACAGGCTGTGAGGATTCATCATATTCCTAAAATGCTGTATCATTGGCGCACTTTGGCGAGTTCTGTGGCCGGTGATCCGACAAGTAAAATGTATGCATATGAAGCTGGTCGGAAAGCTATAGAGGCTGCATTTAAACGACGTGGCATTGCGGGCAATGTACGAATGCTCGATAATTTGGGCACATACAAAATTGATTATAGTTTTGATTTGCCTTCGGTTGCAGTAATTACGACTTCGTATAATGATGTCCAATTTGCAAAGTTGAAGCAACTGACTAAATATCCTAATGTTCGTTTTGTCCGGACGACGGTTGAGCATGTCGACGATGTCGCTAAGCAGTGTAGGGAGACAAAGCTTGTTTTCTTGGACGGACTTCAACCCCAAAATGCTGAGTGGCTTCGGGAAATGGTCAATTATGCACAGGATGCTCGAATCGGTGTCGTTGGCGGTAAAATCTTCGATACCCATCAGAGGATTCTGAATGTAGGCGTTACGCTCCGTGCGTTTAAGTCTGGTAAACCATTCGAGATGCGTGGTGAATGGGATGAAGGAATCGGATATTATTTCAGAGATCTTCTTCCTCGTGATGTTTTTTCAGTTACGGAAGATTGCATGCTCGTTGATGGACACGACTTCCAAATGTTGGGAGGCTTCACGAAAAAGCTTGCTCCAGGGATTCGTGGCATTGACTATTGCGTGAGGCTTTTTGAACAAACGTCTAAGACAACGTTATGGGAGCCGTACTCGAGATTCACTGATTCCAAGCGTACTAATCTGAATATAAAACAGGAAGATATAGTTGCATATGAAAAGAGTCGAAAATCTCTTAATGATCCTTTTGCCGCCGCATGTTTCCCTAGTGACTACAGGGAAAAACAAAGAGGAATACAATACAGCATTGATTCGGCCAAGTTTGTAGATGACGATGCTGAACTTGTAATTACAGGTTGGGCTGCTGATTTCCATGGAAATGAGGATGTTGAAATTAGCCTAGGTCGGTGCCGCAATGCGACTCTTAAGTCCGTTGAGCGAATTGTGCGTCTTGATGTTAATGCTGCTCATCCGGTCCCAGCTAATTCAATTTTAGGTTTCCGGGCAACCTTGAAAGTACTTGGAACTCGTGAAGCTTTAGCTGCAGAAAAGCCCGTGTTGGATTTCTCCACATCGACAGATTCTCTGGAAGTGCGGATTCCAATGAAATCTTCTCCTTTCTTGGAGAAAATGAGTGAATTCTTCAGGAAAGTTGCCTTGTTGAGGCATCCTCGTAGCACTGGAATGCGGCTAATCGAGAAATACTGGGCTCCATATCATCAAAAAGCTGCCTATCAGAAGCTGATTAGGAATACTGAACACTACGATTTGGCGGATGTGAAAAAACAGATTGAAGGCATGTCTTGCAAACCTTTAATTTCGTTACTCGTCCCTGTCTATAACGTAGACCCAATATGGTTGGAAAAATGTGTTGAGTCAATTAAAAACCAGTACTATCCGTTCTGGGAGCTGTGCCTTGCCGATGATTGCTCAACAGAACCTCATGTCCGCCCATTACTTGAAAAATATAGTAATGAAGATTCCCGGATCAAGGTTGTTTTCCGCAAGGAAAACGGGCATATTTCCAGAGCGACTAATTCCGCTTTGCAGATTGCCACAGGTGAATTCGTTGGTCTGTTGGACAACGATGACGAACTTGCTCCGCAAGCACTTTTTGAAGTGGCTAAGGCGATTAACTCCAATCTTAAGTTAGATTTAATTTATAGCGATGAAGACAAGATAGACGAGAAAGGCAATCGGTCCGATCCGCATTTTAAGCCTGATTATTCGCCGGATTTGCTGCTAAGTACTAATTACATCAGCCATTTTGGTGTTTATCGGAAAGCTATCGTTGATGAGATTGGTGGCTTCCGAGTAGGGTATGAAGGTTCCCAAGACTACGATTTTGTACTGCGTTTCGTGGAGAAGACTACACCTGATCGGATTTGGCATATTGCCAAGGTTCTATATCATTGGCGTACGCTCGCAACTTCGACGGCATCTAGTGGTGGCGCAAAGAGCTATGCATCGGATGCGGGGTTGCGTGCTCTTCAATCAGCCATGGAACGCCGTGGTATTGAGGCTGAAGTGACTTCTGCTGGTCCTAACGGCATATATTGTGTGCATTACGCAATAAAGAACAATGATTTGGTATCAGTGATTATTCCGACGAAAGACGGGTATGACAACATCGAACGATGTGTAAGCTCTATAATCAAGAAAACTGATTATCCTAATTTTGAAATTATTATTGCTGATAATGGTAGTACTAATTCTCATATGTGGGATCTCTACGCCAGATTCGAGAAACAGTTGGGAGATCGCTTCCGTGTTGAAGAGATTGATATTCCATTTAATTTCTCTCGAATCAATAATCTAGCGGCGGAGAAAGCCAATGGAAAGTATCTGCTGTTTTTGAATGATGATACAGAAGTGATAAGTCGTTCTTGGATGACTCGAATGGTCTCTTTTGCTCAGTTGAAACGTATCGGAGTTGTGGGTGCGAAGCTTTATTATCCTACTGAAACAATTCAGCATGCAGGAATAGTGCTCGGTCTTGGTGGAGCTGCGGGACATATCCAGGTTGGTTTCCCGCGTGGCTATGTCGGATATTTCGGCCGATTGATTGAAAATGTCAATTACTATGCTGTCACTGCTGCGTGTTGCATGGTGAAGGCCGAAGATTTTAAGACTGTGGGCGGGTTCGACGAGTCTCTTGCGGTTGCTTATAATGATGTCGATTTCTGCATCCGTGTGCACGATCAATTGAAGAAGGATATTCTTTGGACACATGAAGTTGAACTCTATCATTATGAATCCGTGACACGAGGATATGATGTTGAGAGCAAGGCAAAAAAGGCTCGTCTCGATAGTGAGTCTGCGAAATTCTATGCAAAATATCCAACGATTGTCGATAATGATCCATACTACAATCCGAATCTATCTCGAACATCTGGAAATTACTGGGTGAGAGAGAAATAAAACAAGTAATATGGGTGTGTGATTTTCTAGAATCGCACACCCATGCTACTAGAAGAAATATTTGATATGAACTGATTCTTGTTCCGCATTTCCCCTAACTTGAGGGGAGATGATGGAATCATAGCAAAGGGCACGAGATATACGCCGGAGTTCAAGGCGAAGGCGGTCAGGCTGTTGACCGAGTCGCACGGTTCGTATTCGTCGGAGACCAAGGCGATCGAACAGGTCGCCAAGGATCTGGGGGTCGCGCCGGAGACGCTGCGGCGCTGGCGCAACCGGACGGACGCCACGGTTGCGGCGTCGAGCATCGCGTTGAGGATCTGCGTCATCTTCTCGGTGATCAGCCGGTCGAGCCTGGTCCCGGGCAGGTTCTGGTCGATCTGTATGATGTTCTCGGGCATGGTTCCGTCTCCTGACTTCCAATCGCGTTTTTTGTTTTGGCGAATAATCGTACACAGGACGCGGGCCATGCCCTCTTGCGTCAGGGCCGGAATCCGAAAGTGCGCAAGATTTCGGACGTTAGGGGCTGCGGATGTTTTCTTGGAGACTGAACATACGATAATCATTTCGCTCAGTCTCCAAGAAAACATCCGCGCCCTGTTACAAACGGCACCGCCCCCAATTGCTTAAGAAAAATTGAAGCAAAACACCACGTCCGGATAGGCGATTTCCGCGGTGGTCGAGGCGGACAGCACCTCGGCCACGCTCTACCGCGATTCCCAGAGATCTGGCTATCGTCCTGCCGGACAGGCCCTGGTCGTTCGGGCGGAGTATCGCCTTAGCCTTGATTTTCCTTACCATGTTGGCAGCTCCTTTCACCACATGTGCCTCGCATGGTGAAAGGAGCCTAACAAGCGGTGGTCTCGATACGCAATAACGATGGCCTCAAAACAAGCAAATATTCAGTTCTGATTTATTCTTAAAATGATTACTTTCTATTTTTGATTTTTATATCATATATTTTTTTCTCGCAAAGGCGTATCGCTGTTAAAATTTGGCACTGTATTTTTTGCGTTTTAGTAAGTCGCTGAAGTGCGGATTTCACTTGAGCTGTATCTTTTTTTTGAAGAGCGAAATTACTTGCTAAATCTGGAGATTCATTCTCTTGCTTGAGGAGCGTTGTCATTGTATAGAAACTGCGCTTTGGTAGTATGCCATTATCAATGGCGAAGTTGAAATTAGACACTCCTGCTATTACATTGTCATGGAAGAATTTGAAACTACGTTCATTATGGGTGACCGATTCGGGGGATTGCAGCCAGAAATAGAGTATATGATTTACATCTGCGACTTTAGACATGCGTGAATAAAGCTTTCCGGCGACCATTACATCTTGGGCATACATTCCCTCTGGGAAGCGGATGCCGTTCCAAAGTTCTCTCTTATATAAACGGCACCAGTTAGCCTCATTGAAATACTTTGCTTCTGTATTTTGTTTCAGTATGTTTCCGATAAGTCGCAGTGTTTTGCAAAAAACTGTTTGATATGCATGAAGAGGGTTTTTGATTATAGAAACTTTTTCTGGACGGTATATGCTTTGCTGAGCTAATTCTGCGATTTGATTAATTTGTGAAATACCGAACTGTCGCCAACGGGCTTTACTCATATCTGCTCCGGAGTCGAGTAAAGCATGCAGAAGCAGTTCAATATTGCAGCGATCTAAAATATCGTCATTATCCGCGAATGCAATATAGTCGCCGTGTGCTGCGTCAAGTCCAGCGTTTTGTGCTTTTCCGATGCCGCCATTTTCTTGATGAATTACTTTGATTCGAGAATCTTTGGCAGCATAAGAATCGCAAATCTGCGGAGAAGAATCTTTCGCTCCGTCGTCGACAAGAATTACTTCAAGATTGCGGTATGACTGTCCAAGAATGGATTTGATGCAATATGGAAGGTACTTTTCCGCATTGTAAACGGGAACAATAATTGAAATCAGAGGTTCAGAGGTAGACATGCGGCTTTCCTTGATTGCGTTATTTGACTCATATTTAGTATGCCATGATGATTCTACGACGTACGGAAGCGAATGAAAAATGTCTGGACGTTGAATGCTCAGTTTTCGATATTGTTGATGCAGAAGAATGGTTTGGCACGAGATACTTTGTTTTGTTGTCTGTGATGAATTCGTAGAGTACAGAGGAAGGGTTAAGGGCCATGTTTGTCGTTTTTTTGAGCATTACTCGCAAGCGATACATGGCATGCACAACGTAATCGATATCGCGTTGACCGCCGCGTATGAGGAGCAAAATAAACTAATCCTTAAAAAGTGGAATTCTATGAATAGAAATTGGGGTGGACTTTTTGTGCACCCCAATTTCTATTCATATGAGATTTGTGTGAAATTTAGGTTCTTGAGGTAGTCCTTGCCCACGGTCTGGTCATATTGAATCAGCTTGTAATCTTCGAGTAGTTTCTTTGCCCTAGTGCTTAAAGCTGTGGCTTTGATGTTGTTGCCAGCATAATCCAAGTACGTCGCCTTGCCTTGCCCGATACCGCCGTTGGCACCAATCACACGACTCATTGCAGGAACTTCTTGTTGCAATTCCGTAAGCATTGCAAGATACGGCGATACCTTGGCGTTCAGGTGTTCCGCAGCCAGCGGCATGAAATAGTTGGATGACGTGTATGCGGTAGTTATGGGATTGACCTTCGTGTCATGAGAAGGCGAAGCGGAATTTGACCAAATGAAATAATCCGTTTCATGTAAAACAGTTTTATTGTTCTTATCCATATCTGCCGTGTCGTAGATACCGGGCAGATGATCTCCATAGAAAATAACGGTGATTGGCTTGTTTATTTGGTCGAGCTGATTAAGAAAATCCGCCGTTTCCTGGTCGGTCCAGTTAATGCCTTTGGTGTAAGTGTTGATATTCCAACGCTCTCCATCAGATAAATCTTCTGAAATATTGGCATCTGAAAACTCGTTATTGTCATAGTAATCGCCATAGGGCAGATGGTTCTGCATGGTGACGAGCTGCAGGAACTGCGAGGACTTCCAATTTTGTTGCTTGTCGATCAGGCCAAGAATACTTTGATATGCTTCGCTGTCACTCACATAAGGCGAACGATCGATACAACCGGTATGTTCCAGAGGGATCTTGCTATCAAGCGTGTATAGGTATGAGAAACCAAATTTTTTATAATTAATGTTTCTCAGATACATGCTTTGCTGGAACGGATGCACTGCAGTGGAAGCATTCTTCCCGTACTTTTCCATCCAAATCTGGTTGAAGGAGTAGGGATTATTCTGGTTCGGCACCAATTGCTGATATGGCACAATCAAAGAATCATTGAAATTCGCAAGATTCAAACCAGTCAAAGCCTGGTATTCAATATTCGCTGTACCACCGCCATAACCGGGAGACAACATAAGTCCGGAAGTGGTCGTGTTTTTGACATTGCGAATATTCGGTATTGGATCAAGAGTGAAGGAAACACCCGGAACTCGAGTGGGGTCGGAGAAGGTTTCGGACAGAATCATGATGACGGTATTATCCGTAAGCTTATTCGGCCGAGTCTGGTTGATGGCTTGCGCCTCTTTCGCATATTTCTTAGCGAGAGATTCCATGGTTTTTTGACTGTAATTGTCGGGCTTATCCATAGCCTTGACCTTTGACAGGCTAAGGAATGTGGTGGCCGGATTATTGGCTCGAGCATCTCCGAAAGCATCCCATAGCTGAGGTGCGTACCCATTATCTTTAGCCCATTTGTAAGTACCTGAGCCAGGTGTGCCTAAGCCTATGACATAAGTGCTCAGTAGCACAACGCTGAGTATTGCTGCGAGTATGCGGAAGACATTGCCAACAATGTTTTTGACGTTGGCAATAGGGCGGCGCCATGAGCAATGAATGAAACGTCTACGGCCGTCCAGAACAAAAAGAGCGAAGATGATAATTGCGAACCAAATTACGAAAGTAATTGCGCCATTAACGAACGTTTGGCTGGATTTCGGTACGAATGACATGATGCTGCCGGTGTCCCCGCCTGAAATGAATGTCAAATCAGCGGGAATGATCGGTTCATTTCGCAGCTGGACTTTGATGCTGTTGGCGACTCCAAAAGCAGTAAGGGCAACGCCAAAAACAAGAGTGGCAATCCAGAATCGGTTCGTTACAAAAATTAACGCAAGATAGATTAAAGCCAGTCCCATAAAACTGACGAGACAGACGTTTTTCTGCTCAAGCCACATTTGACTGATGAATCTGGTGACTTGTCCGCCAACGCTTTGAAGGACTTTCGTCGTTTCGTCAATTTCAGTGCCCTTTTCATATTCGGGCTCGGAATACATTCCCCATTGAAGGAAAATGACTTCCGCTGAAGTGAGCAGGAAGAACACGCTGGTGTAGAAGGCGTATGAGAACTTCATACGCTTCTTCCAGAGTGCATATGCTTTCTTGAAGAATTTGATGATGAGCCGTACGGCTTTGAAGTTAACGAAAGTTTGCCATGCGGTCTTTACCGCTGTGGCGGCGGTATGGATGGCGTGACAGGTGGTTTTGGCAGCTTTTGCAACTGCATGTCCTGCGGCGGAGAGTGCTTTTGCCGTAGTGTGTACGGATTGTTTGCAGACCTCGATAGCCTGCATCAGAGGATGCTCGCTAGCTTGCGCGAGTTGAATTTCAGTAGACGGGGGAACTGAATGGGTGCTGTTGTTCGCAGCTTCGTTAATGGCTTCGTTAATGGACTTGTCGTCAGTCGTTTTTGGCAGATGGGGCGCATCGACTTTGGGAATGAAAACGCTTGTGTTATCGGAGATGGCGTGAATTGCTGATTTCTGCGTATACAGTTTTGAACCGTGGCGGCCTGAAAGGGCGGATGGGGCGCAAGCGTTGCTGTCTTCGTCATTCGCAAGAGGGCGATATGTTTCACCCGCAATCGGCTGCTTAGTAAGTTTTACGTATGAAGGAACGTGAGCATGACGGTCAGGCGAAAAAATAGGCATCGTCGCATCCTTCAAAAAGATAGCCCCCTTATAATTGGAGGCTCTGTACAATTAAACCGGGTACATTTTAGTGTTCAGCTGTGGACGAACGAGTGTCTCGTAGATATTTCCGGTCAGCCTTCCAAATCTGCCATATATGAGGTAGGTGTGAAATTGCTCCATGAACTATGCAACCCTGCCGGTACCCTGAAATGGTGAGTAGTGAGATTTTCAAGCCGCGCAACATCATCGTGACCGGCGGATGTGGGTTTATCGGAGCCAATTTCGTGCGCTACGTGGCACACAACCATCCTGACGTGCGCATAACCGTGCTCGACAAGCTGACCTATGCCGGAAATCCGCAGAATATCGCCGGTCTTCCGCAATCGCAAGTCGAACTCGTGCAAGGCGATATCTGCGATGCTGCACTACTGGAACGTATCGTGCCCGGGCATGACGCGATCGTGCATTTCGCGGCCGAATCGCATAACGACAACTCCATCGCCAATCCTGAACCCTTCATCACAACGAATGTGGAGGGTACGTTCCACCTGCTTGAGGCGGCGCGCAAGCATGACGTGCGATTCCATCACATCAGCACCGACGAAGTGTACGGCGACCTTGCGCTCGACGATCCATGCAAATTCACCGAAAGCACGCCATATAAGCCGTCAAGTCCGTACAGCGCGTCAAAAGCGGCATCCGACCAGCTGGTGCGTGCCTGGGTTCGCACGTACGGGCTTCGCGCCACGATTTCCAACTGTTCCAACAATTACGGGCCGTACCAGCATGTGGAAAAATTCATTCCACGCCAGATCACTTCCATCATGGAGGGCGTGCGTCCGAAACTATATGGCACAGGCGAGAACGTGCGCGACTGGATCCATACGGAAGACCACTCTTCTGCGGTGTGGAAGATTCTTACACGCGGGCGGATCGGCGAAACGTACCTGATCGGCGCGGATGGTGAAATGAGCAATATTGCCGTGATGCGTATGATCCTGCGGCTTATGGGATGTGCCGAAGATGCGTTCGACTGGGTGCGTGACCGCCCCGGGCATGATCGGCGTTACGCGATTGACTCCAGCAAGCTGCGTACCGAACTTGGATGGAAGCCTGTGCGCACCGATTTCGAAGCCGGTTTGCAAGCGACCATCGCTTGGTATGCTGCCAACCGCGCCTGGTGGGAGCCCGCCAAAGCCGCCACCGAAGCCCGCTACCGCGCCCAAGGCCAGTAAAGCGCGTCGGATGGGAACGTTTGTGACGGTGCGTCATGGTGGATGCGGCGCAGCCTGGCAATTGGGTTCGGTAAGTGGCGATTGGAAAATAACGTGCTGCAAGTAGCTGACTTCGTCAGGAAATGTCTCCGGTCGGACTGTCGAATCTGCCATATATAAGCCAGATACGGTGCGAAAGCGCTTGTGCGGGGGTGAAGTCGTCCAAAACGTAACTTTGACCCCGTTAATAAGCTCTTTCGGGTTTTTGGAAGGGGTATCGATTTGCGGTATGGGCGGTTATCGGGTTGTGAAAACGTTGCGAAAGTCATCTTTAACGAGGTCAAAGTTGTTTGAAAACGCAACTTGGCCCCGTTGAACGCAGAGGTGGCGGAGCTAGGGGCGGCGCCCTGTCGGCTCGTCTGGCTCGGACGGCTTACTTGGCGGACTCGAGTTTGAGTTCCTGGCTGGCGATCACCGACTTGGCGGCCGCGTCGAGTTCGTTGGTGATGTTGCGCAGGTTGTCGGCGTACGTGCGAATATCGTCTGTCGCCTTGGTGAAGTCGCTGGCATTGCCGTTCGCGGGGCATGTTGGCGCGTTTTCCACGGCTTCGGCCAGCGTGATCGCATCCTTCAGGGTTTCCAGCGTGGTGCCGTCGGCCACGTCGTCCACGGTGAGTTTTGCCGCATCTTCGGCTTCTTTCTGAGCCTCTTCGAAGTTTTGCTGATGCGTGGCGAGCGCCTTCGCGTTCAACGTGCAGGTGTCGCTGGCGGCTTGCGTCATTTCGCGCTTATTGGCGACTGCGATGATGGCAACGGCTGCGAGCGCGATGGCAACCACTGCTATCACGGCGACGATGGCGATGGTCTTGCGCTGTCTCGCATTGTTTTTCTGTGCTGTTGGTTGCATTGGGGTTCCTCTCTTCTCTGTGGCTTTCGTATTAAGCAAAACGTTGCGAGTATACAAAAACATTTCTGAGAAACGATTTACCACTGGAAATAATGTGGATTATTTTGCTATGAAAGGAATTTGTTTGTGGATGGGGGTGCTGGGCGCGTCAGGAGTGCGTGGCATTTATGCTGGAAGGAGAAACGTTTTAAGGGGTTTGAATGGCGTATCGTGCGACGTTGAAGGATGTGGCCGCTGCTGCGGGGGTGTCTGTGACGACGGTTTCGCTGGTGTTGAATAATCGGCCGGCTCGCGTGTCTGAGGAGAAGCGTAAGGCCATTGCCGACGCGGCGAAGAAGCTGAATTATGTGCCGAATCAGAGCGCGCGTAGCTTGGTGACCAAGCAGTCCCAGCTGGTTGCGCTGATCGTGCCTGATATTGAGAACCTGTTTTTCGCGGCGCTTGCCAAGTGTGTGGAGGATGAGTGCGCCGCGCAGGGGTATTCGCTGATTGTGGCCAATTCCGATGATTCGCGTGCTGCGGAGCATGAGTTGTTGCAGCGTCTTCCTGCCCGTGGGGTGGATGGGGTGATGTTGATCCCGGCGCGTGAGTCGTGTGTTGGGAGTGCTGTTGAGCAGCTGTGTGAGGATGTGGCGCTTGTGTCGTGCCCGGTGGTGCTGATCGACCGTTTGACGCAGTGCGGCTGGTGCGATGCCGTCGGTTTTGACAACTATCTTGGTGGTCGTTTGGCTGCCCAGTATCTGTTGGAAGGTGGTCATACTCGTATTGGCATTGTCACCGGCGATATTGCGGAGTCGAGTGCCGCGGAGCGTCGTCGTGGTTTTGTGGATGCCATCGAGCAGTCGGGGAAGCATTTTGATTCTTCGCTGTGTGTTGAGGGTGATTACCGTTTCGATAGCGGCTATCGTGCCGCGAATCAGATCATCGATGGCGGGGCGACGGCCGTGTTCTGCTGCAACGATGTGATGGCGCTTGGCTTCCGTCAGCGTATGGCGGAGCGTGGGTTGCATGTTACTGAGGATATGCAGGTGATTGGTTACGACAATATTCTCAAACGATTCGGTCTTGGTTGGCGTATGACCACCGTTGAGCAGAGCGTGACTGATTTGGCCGCCGCTTGTTGGGGTATGTTGCGTAAGCGGGTTGATGTTGCGGTTCGTGCCAAGTCCGGTACGGAATCAGGGGATGCCCGTCCGTGGCTTTCCGATCCGCAGGTTGAAGTGCTTACGCCGAAACTGGTGCAGGCGGCCTGCGCGTAAACCGCCATTTTTAGATGCTGCAGACTGGTGCAAAACGGGTGGTGCAGATCAATCTCGGTATGTGGTGACGTAGGCATCTCCAATATGCTGTAATCGTTGGGAATACAGGCAACACGCCGTGTATAGGTGAAGAATTTGCGTTCTTGATAAAACGCTTTATCATAAATCTTGTCAACACAACACAATCGAGAATGCGCTCGATGTATAACTGACGATGCACCCGTATGGTGGCGGACCGTCGTCAGGCCGTCAAAGAGGAAAGGCACACACATGAAAAAGATGATTCTTG
>UMGW01026103.1_pt1 | contig 39487 bp, 20 predicted proteins | sample 1965371 | NCBI WGS metagenome assembly UMGW01 (sample SAMEA4836082, study PRJEB28245) | human gut metagenome | biome: gut microbiome; material: fecal sample | place: Denmark | collected 2008
ACGCTTTTCCCAAATTCGCTTTCTCGCTATCTGTTTATTTTATCATTCAATTCCATAACCCAATTTCCTAAACCGATTCAACAACTCTGTCATGCTTTCTTCTTCCTGTTTCAGTAAATCTGTAACTGCTTTGCCATGTTCTTTATTCTTCTTTTCTTTTATTCATCAGTTACCTTAAATTTACCTTATAATATGAAGCTATCTCTATCCATATTCTCTAAAAGATTGATTAGCATGCAATAATTACAAATTTAATGATTAAGCATAAGAAAAGCCAATGTTAAATTTAAAATATTCGTAGCCTCCAGGACCTTACCATCTAAACATACCTCCACACTTTCCCAACCCCTTAATCCCCAAAGTGCAAACGAACTTACAAAAATACCTCGACACGAACGTATCAACCTCTCCGCACGTACGTGTCGAGACATCAGCACGAACGTGTCAAGACCTCGTCACGTACGTGTCGAGGTAAATTTAACTATATTTTTCAGAAATGGCCCAGGTTGATTTCCTGAAAAAGTCCACATACCCTGTAAACGTTTTTCATGTATAAAAAGACAAAAAATTACCTTATCCCCATACGATTCACGCAAACTACCGTATCTTTGCAAAAAAGTTTGCAGATTATGAAGAAAATAGGTTTAATCATACTGGGCGGAGCACTGATAATGAGCAGTACTTCGTGCGTCACCAAGAAAAAATTTCTCCTTGCTGAAAACGGACGGATAGAGGCTCTATCCAGAGGCGACCATCTGCAAGGACAACTGAATGAATGCCATGACGCAATGGACAAAATGCGCGGACAAATCGACCGTCTGCAACAAGATACGAACCGGCAAGGAAACTCCATCCGCCATTACCAGCAACTGCTATCAAGTAACATGAACGAACAGGAGAAACTGAATACCCTGCTCGGTGAAAAGCTGAAAGAACTGGATGAACGCGAAAGGACCATTCAGAACCTGCAAGGTATGATTGACCAGCAGAACGCCACCGTACAAGACCTGCTCAACAGCGTGAAAGATGCCTTGCTGGGGTTCAGCAGTGACGAACTGACCGTACGCGAACAGAACGGCAAAGTTTACGTAGCCATGTCCGACAAGCTGTTGTTTCAGTCCGGAAGTGCCAAACTGGATAAACGTGGAGAAGAGGCTTTGGGAAAATTAGCTGAAGTGTTGAACAAGCAAACCGAAATTGATGTATGCATTGAAGGACATACGGACAACAAGCCGATTCATACCGCACAGTTCAAGGATAACTGGGACCTGAGCGTTATCCGCGCTACCTCCGTAGCACGCATCCTGATTGAAAAATACAAGGTCAACCCGTTGCAGATACAACCCAGCGGACGCGGAGAATACATGCCGGTGGCCGATAACGAAACAGCCGAAGGTCGCGCCAAGAACCGCCGCACAGAGATTATCATGTCGCCGAAACTGGACAAGCTGTTCCAGATGCTGAAAAAATAAGAAGGACTGAAAGTCTTTACGAACCAATAGCCCTGACATGCTTCACCACACGGGAAGTATGTCAGGGCTATTTATATGTCGGTTTACAAGAAGATATTATTTATAGATATAGAAGCTGCGCTCCACCGGTTCGGCCGTCTGTACCTTTCCCTTCAATCCATACTGCCAGGCCACAACCGTCACTTTAACCGGAAAACAGCTCCGTGGCGGAATCGGGGTAAACTCCAGCGTATTGTTCGCCGTGATGTGGGCCGGACCTTCCTTCACGTAGTAATATACAGGCAAGCCACAGTCGGATACCGCTTTCAAAGGCAACGGTGCACTTCCTGCCTTCACGTCTTCCAGTCCCGGGAAAAGAATGTGCTGGCGTTTCCCTTCCGTCAGCCGGTAAGGAATACGCAGATTCACCTGCTGCACGGCTCCCTTGTAGTGCTTGTCACCCGGATGACTGGCCAGCAGCCAGATGTCCGACGTGCGGCGCGGATTGTACATCCCCATCCGGTAAAAACGTACCGTAAACGTGGAATCATCCACCTGCTCCACCGGACCACAAATGCGTTCCAGACGAATCTTTCCCTCAGCATGTTCGTCCGTCCTTTCCTGACGAAGCGAATCCGTAAAGCAGGCATTCAGATGAAAAGTCAGCCCATCTTCTTCGGGCAAGAACTTCAGCAATACCCCTGCATGCAATTTGGGATTATAATCCACCCGCTTGCCCTGCCGGCAAATACCTAAATACTGCATCTTTTTCAGTTTATGCTCCTTGTAACGCTGTTCCGTAAGTTCCGCCATTTCCCGGTCGAAATACCAGAAGGCATCGTGCACATCCCCTTTATAACGCGCCACCGGTGCAGGAGTGGCACGCCTTGTACGTTCGTCGGGCGACCAGCGCTGTACCAGCCAGCCTGCAGCCGGATTCACTTTCTTCAGTTTCTTTCCTCCATCAGCAGGCAAGCGTTGCTCTAGTGCTTTCCGGATAAAACGGGAAATGTAACACGCCGTCTGTTCCGACACATCGAAATGTCCCCTTCCCGTATCACAAAGAAACGAGATGCAGCTCTCCGGATACATCATCCGAAAAGCCAATGCCGGATTTACCCGGGCTTCCCACCACTCATACTCGCCTTCAATCATCAGGCCGGGAATGCCGTCAATGTTCCGTGTCCGTCCCCACTCCAGGTTTTCACGTCCGTAACCGCACAGATTGGTGCGCGGCGCGTCCCCATGGAAAGACACCACCGCCAGTGTCCGTTCCGGATTCCAAGCGGCAAAATTCCACGGGAAAGTGGCCATGGCCGAATGTCCGAAAGGAATGAGAGGCACCTCACGCAACTCCGTGTAACCGCTCACTTCCGCCAGGTCGTGCACCATCTGGTCAAATACTTTCTGTGTACCTTTGCGCACATCCCACTGCTGGTCTATTCCGGGAGCAATCCAAATCAGTCCCACTCCCATTTCAGCCAGCGAGTCACGGAAAGACGGCATCTCAAACAATGTTTCCTCCGTCATGTTCTGCTGGCTCCACATCATGGCCGACAGGCGCTCGCAATGTGCCGGAACCCACAAGAAGGCTTCCGGTTCCTTTTTCGTTTCGTCCGATACAAAACCTTTCAATGTGACCGCCCACTGCCACTCTCCGGCACAAACCGTCTGCAGCCAGGCCATTACCATCCATAATATACACACTCCTCTTTTCATCTTTCTTTCATTTATTATTCGTTTCTACAATTTCTGATACCGTACGCGACAGGACCGGACTGCCGTAAAATGACGAGAAGCCATCTTCCTTGCTGGAGCCTCCCTGCACATGGGCGATAAAAAAGCCGCACACTCCCTCGCGCTTGTTTATCCAGGGATAAGCCCCCGCCCACCCGGGAGAACTAATCTGATACGCCTCTCCGGTCTGTTCGTCCAGTAATTCACGCCACTCTCCTAACCCGTAAATTCCCGTGTGATGCTTTCCAAGCGCCCGTTCCACATATTCTCCGGGCATCACCTGTGCGCTTCCTACCTGGTCGGCTTGCATCTCACGCACCGTTTCTGCCTTCAAGATACGTTTACCCTCATATACTCCCTCGTGCGAAATCATTTTCAGGAAACGCATGTAGTCGGCCAGTGTCGTACAAAGTCCGCCACCCAGCATCGGTGCATGTCCTCCGTCGGTGTTGACTGGGGTAAAGTGTGAATGCCGCATACTCAACGGAGCCGCAATCAGCTGCTGGAACAAGGTCTCAAACTCTTTTCCGGCTGCCACTTCTGCCATTCGTCCGGCCACCTGCATGGCCAGTCCACCGTACTCAAAGCGTGTGCCCGGTGTAAAGACCGTATCCAGCGGCAGAATCTCCGCCACAGCCGAATCCAGGTGATTGTAATTGTCAACCCGGGGTTCAGGAAGATACGGCCGGATGCCCGACGTATGCGAAAGCAACCTTCGCAACGGAATGCTCCCCTTTACATCTCCCCGAAACTCAGGCAGCCATTTCTCTACCGGGTCATCCCAGTCCAAAGCCGTCGTATCGACCACGGCTGCCACCACTGCCGCTGCTACCCACTTGCCGGCCGAAGCCACATACACCTGCGTGCTGTCCGTAAAACCGCCATAGTCTTTCCGAAAAAGAACGGAATCGTCTTTCATCACACAGACTGCCCCGCCCGGATAATATCCTTTGTCCATCCAGCCGGAAATGATGGAGTCCAAAGGAGCAAAGTCATACGCTTTCTGTGTATGAGTCCCTTTCACGCAAGCACATAAGCCCGCCATTCCGGCAAGGAAAATCAAGTTTTTTATTTTCATATCCAAATTTACGCTTTTGTAAATAGTTACGTATGAAGAAAATGATTTACCTAAAAAAGAATTCATTTTTTAGGTAAGAAACAAAAAAGACCGGAAAGCAACCTCCTTTTATAGATTCTGTTTCCGGTCTTCACCTTAATATTATATTCTCAGTATTTGTATTGCCTTTATTCTCCGTCTACCAACTGAAGTTTATAGCTATAGCTGTACTTCTTGTCCAGCAGGCGGTATTCATTGTGCGGATACATTCCCCAGCTGTTATCGCCTCCCAGTCCGCGCTGTTTCAGGTCGACATGCAGACACACATTCTTTTGCGGAATCACGTCCACTGTATGCTGCAGCTTGCGGGTCAGTCCCGGATCAAGGTCTTCCGGCGTAAAGTGCAGGGCAGTAAATGCCAGCGGCTGCAAGCCCGTCACCTTCAGTCCGAATCCCTGAGCGTCGAGCAGTGAGACCCAGCGCACATCGGTCTTGTTACCCGTTTCCTGCGGACGGATATACGGATAGAACTGATTGCTGACCGTATCTTCATAACGTCCTACGAAAGTAGAGCTGCAACGGTCGGTATAATTTTCTTCCGGTCCGCGACCGTAGTACACCAAACGTTCATAGTCCTTCTTCAGTTCCATGCGCATACCGAAACGAGGAAGTTCCGGAAGCTTCCGTCCCGTCAGGTCGATGCTTCCTGTCACGACCACCGAACCGTCGGGACAAATCTGGTATTCCATCGTATAGGGCACCAGCACATCCTCCAGCATCCAGTCTACCGTTACCCGGATTCCATTGGCATCCTGCTCGCCCACTGACACCTTGCGTACCGAACGGTTTACATGCGCCGTACGCCACACACCGCAAAGCAACGGCATCTTGTTGCCGAAGTCATTGTCGGTCGGCACACGCCAGAACGCCGGTTCCGGATACTGCGACAGCGGAGACTTGCCATCCAGCGCATACTGGAAAAGCACTCCTTTCTTCAGGTCAATCTTACCCGATACCCGGCCCGACTGGAACGACAGCACATTCCCCTTCACTCCGGCAGTCAGCTGTCCCTCTGCTTTCGGCTGCACGGCAAAGAAATCCCCCGTTCCAATCTTCAACTGTTCACGAGCCACCTCAAAGCCTGCCGGAATCAATTCCGTAGCCTCACGCGTATAGGCATACAAGTTCAGATAATACTCATTTCCATCCGCAGGAATCTCCGGAAGCGACAGCTTCACCTCTTTGGAGGCATGCGGTTTCAGGCGCACCTCAAAACGTCCGGAGTCGGCCGGTACCCCGTTCTTGACGAGTTGCCAGCGGAAATCATACGCAGAAAGGTCGGTAAAGTCATACAAGTTGCGCACCGAAATCTTTCCATCCGACAAATCTTCTGCCTTGAAATAGATATACTGATACACCTTCTTCACCTCGTAAGCCTGCGGTTTAGGCACTCCGTTGGCCGAAATCAATCCGTCCGTACCCGTGTTCAGTTCCGTTTTCTTATCCTCCAGCCAGCGGCGACTGCCCATCTTTCCGTTATAGGTCCAGTATGTACGGCCATCCTCTGTCTGCGTCTTGAATCCCTGGTCCATGAAGTCCCAGATAAATCCCCCCTGCATGTTCGGGCTGTCGTAAATCACCTCCCACAGGTCTTTGATATTTCCGTTGCTGTTTCCCTGCGCATGCGCATACTCACACATGATGTAGGGACGCGTCTTGCCGGAGTTGCGGTACTCCTTCATCCGGCCAAAGCTGGGATACATGGGGCATACCACGTCCGTATTCCAGTCTTCCCACGCCTGTTCAAACTGCACGAAACGGTCGGGGTCGTACGCCTTCAGGCGCTTGTACTCATCGTGGAACACCTTTCCGTTGCCGCACTCATTACCCAATGACCAGCCGATGACGCACGCATGGTTCTTGTCTCTCTCTACCAGGCGCGTAATGCGGTCCACATGCGCCGCATACCATTCCGGACGGTAAGCCGGATGCGGAATCGTATCCTTGAAGTAAGGCACGGAACCCATTCCGTGAGTCTCGATGTTCGCCTCGTCCACCACATAGAATCCATATTTATCGCACAACTTATAGAACAGCGGATGGTTGGGATAGTGGCACGTACGCACTGCATTCATGTTCAGCTGCTTCATCAATTTCAGGTCGGTCATCATGATGTCCAGGCTCTGCACATGCCCCAAGCTGTCGTTGTGCTCGTGACGGTTCACGCCCTTGATGTACACCGGCATCCCGTTCACCAGCAGCTTCGAGTTCTTGATTTCAATCCGGCGGAAACCCACCTTGCAGGCTGTGACCGACTGCGGTTTTCCCGACGCATCGGCCAGTGTCAGCACACAGTCATACAGATAAGGGTGCTCGGCATTCCATTGGTTTACCCGACTGACCGTTCCGGAGAATGAAAGCGTTTCCTCCTGTTTCTCCCGGTCGAAGCGTCTGCTCTGCGCCCACACCTTCTTGCCATTCTTGTCCAGCAGTTCCAGCTTCACCACTCCCTGCTTCATCCGGTTGCCACTGAACTCACGCAGGTCAACCGTTCCACGGAACACCCCGTGCTTATAATTATCGTCCAGTCCCGCTCTGAGGAAGAAGTCCCAGATAGTCAGCTTCGGATACGCCTGAAGGTACACATCGCGCTCAATACCCGACAAGCGCCAGAAGTCCTGGTCTTCCATGTAACTGCCGTCGTGCCAGCGGTACACCTGCACCGCCAGCAGGTTCTTCCCTTCTTTCAGGAAAGAAGTCACATTGAACTCCGCAGGCGACTTGGAAGCCTTGGTCATGCCCACCTGCTTCCCATTGACAAACACACGGGCATAGCCGCTGATGGAACCAAAGTGCAGCATCACCTCACGTTCGTCCCATCCCGCGGGCACCGTGAACCATGTGCGGTAGGTACCCACCGGATTCTCCACATCAATAAAAGGAGGATTCGGTGAGAAGACATATTGGATGTTGCGGATAATCGGTTCGCCGAAACCCTTCAGCTCCCAGTTGGACGGCACGGCAATCTCCTGCCATCCTTCCTCCGAAAGGTCGGTACGATAAAAATCTTTCACACTCTCTTCTATCGAAGAAGCATAACGGAATTTCCAGGTACCGTTCAGCGAATGAATCCACGGCGAACGGCTGTAATCCTCCGTACGCGCATCCTCCGCATTCTCATACAGCGCAAAGTCCACGTGCGGCTTCTCCTTGTTCCACTCGTATCGCGTAGGGTTCTCCCACTCGTTCTGCTGCGCCCATGTCAGACTTGCCAAGCAGAGCAGGAGGCCTAATATTGTTGTTTTCTTTTTCATAATCTGTGGCTTGACTTCAAAAACAGCCGACACAAATGGCCGGCTGCTTTCACCAATTATAAATATAAATATTGAGACATTACTTCAAATCATTAAACAGCAACGGACCGTAACTTGGATGTCCTCCGTCATATTCCAGCTCCTGATAAGTTCCAAGAAGTTCAGCAGTATAAGGCATGCTTAATCCCTTCCGGTTTACATAATGATTGTATACCATATAAAATACAGGCTGCCAGCAATTACCTCGCTCTGTATCCACTCCTCCATTTTTATCTTTGGTCTCTTTGGAAATAACATCCCATTTACAATATTTGCCTGTGACATCCGTCCAAGTTTTAAAAGGTACATCATATCCCAAATTATATTTTACCGTATATTCATAGCCTAATAAGACTCGGTTTTCGTATGCAGAATAAAGGTCATTTCCTTGTTTCCAAGCTAACTCACAGATAGCAGATAGGGCTCCGAGTCCTAGTATAGTATGCTGTTGATCACGTCCAGACTCTTGGCATTGTCCAGTATCTCCATCAATATAATGTGAAATAGTACCATTATCATTTCCATACAAGTAAAAATTCACACATTTCTTATACATATCTACATCGTCCCACAAAATAGCAGCAGCCATATAAGATTTTGTCACATGCAAACCCCAGTTTCCATTCGTGTAAGGATTGGTGTTATAAAACTCCTCCCACACTGGAAGAAAGACATTACGAAGCATATCATTTACTTTCTGGATATCAGTCTCACTGATTTTATCATACGTATGGCTTAACATCTCCAATGCATAGACAATTTTGATTCCTTCAAGACCAGCCATTAATGCGGTATCATTTCCATCAATGTCTTTCAAAACCTCTGCATATGCCAACATCAGTTCCAATGATTTCTTCGCATAATTCTCATCTTGTGTAATCATCCACATGACAGCATTCAGGTAAATCGCATCAAAATCACTTTCTGCCTTCCCTTTTGTGCTGGCATACGTTCCATCACGGGCAATGATCTCAAAAGGTCCCTGAATGCTATATTCAGCCGAAGCTTTCGGTTCTTTTATCAGTTCCTGATAAGTTGTATAATAAGGTTCTTTCTGCTCCTCAATCATCTGCCGGATATGCTCACAGTCCTCATTGGTATGCAATACCCCGGGATGTACCATGGTAGGTTCAAACTCGTCTGCCATGTCCCAACTGTCAATATCACTCACTCCATTCTCAAATTCGGCTTTGCATCCGGTAAAGAGGAAAAGCCACAGGAAAATGAATGATAACTTATTTATTAGATTCATACGTTTCTCCATTTATTATTATTCAAAATCAAGTTTTTAAATAACATTCTGACTTAGTTCTGCTCAGGTGCCAGCGCTTTCAATTCATCCACTGATTTGAATGTTTTAATCCAGTCAATTTCCAAATTGCAGCTCTGTCCCGGTTCAAGCCAGATTTTCCACCATTCGAATACCACATTTTCCATGGTAATTTCACTTTCCGGCAGTTTTTCAGAAGTACCGATTGGTTTTGCCGTAAAGTCTGCATAATAAATATGGTAATCCTCACCCGCATAATAATATGTCATCTGCTTATTACCTTTGTTTGTATCCTCACCATATTTACCACCTGGTGTCTGATTCTTCGTCCACATATCCAAAAAATATTCAATTTGCTTGGATGCGTCATAAATATCTTTAGGCACCTTAAACTTAACCGCAAAAATCGGATATTGTCCGGCATTGAACTTCAAATCTCCATCGTGAATAATACCCACACTGGTAGTCTTACCATTGTCGTACTCTTTCTGGAGCACCGGTGTCACAATCAGATGACCGTCTTTCACCTGCAAGTTTTCTCCATTGACCTTGTTCACCTTCCAAGTCATGCCATAGTCAAACTCTTCATTGATTTTTCCAGAAGGAATCTGAAGTTCAACAGAACCAGACACACTTGTTCCATCTTCATAGCTGGCCGATGCAGTTACCATCACATTTCCGGTATTTTTAACGGTCAGTACACCATTCTCATCAAAAGCTACAATGTTCTGGTTGTTGCTTTCCCATTTCAGTGCAGTCAAGGTTGCATTCGACGGTTCAATCTTCACATCCAGCTTAGCCACTTCACCATAACCAAATTCCGTACGAACTCCATCAAATGAAATTTTCGAAATCGGAATGACCGGTGTCACCGTGATGGTAAACTTTTCTGAGAAACGGTCCGGATCCATAGAAGTGACCTTTATCTCAGCCTCTCCCGGTTTCAATCCCGTTACCAGTCCTGTTTCGGAAACTGAAGCTATCTCCGGCGTCAAGCTTTCCCATACCAAGGTATTATAAGTAGGTGCCTGCGGTACCGTTTCCCACTCCAACTGCACAGACGAAGTGGCTACAATACTCAAATCTTCCGGTTTATTCTTCAACACAATATCTGAAATGCAGATGATACGGTCAATCACCTCCACTTCAATGGTAGAAGTCACGGCATATCCTATTTTAGGCATGGCAGAAATTACTGCAGTTCCTACCCGGCGTGCCACAATACGTCCGGTTTCCGACACTGTAGCAATATTCTCATCGGTAGAACTCCATACAATGTCCTTATTATAGGCTTCCTCCGGAGAAACTTCATAAGCAATCAACGTATCGGTATTGATTAAAAGCGGCAATTTCTGAGACACTTTCAAATCAATACCAGAAATTAATACTTTTTCATCCATTGCAGCCGAAACATCTTCCTTTGCACATGAAGAGAAAAATAAAGTTCCTAGGCACAACAAGAATGAACTTATACTTACTATTCCGTATTTATTACTCATAACCTGTTTTCTTTACATAATTACACATAGCTTATTCCCAGCCCGGATTCTGTTTCAGATTCGTATTCAACTGCAACTGGTCGGTCGGCAACGGATAAAGATAATGCTTTTCCTCCCACACACGTCCGGATTCGTGAATCAGGCAGCCATCGGCATCTTTCGCCTTGCCAGCAGCCGAAGTCCATGCATTCTTGTATTCTGTACCCGTCCATTTTATCCCTAACAGGTTCATCGGCATTTCAGTTTCTGCTGTTTTCCAGCGTTTCAGGTCATCCATTCTGAAACCTTCGTCAAACAACTCTACCGTACGTTCACGGCGAATTTCGGTACGCATACTCAAACCATGCTTATCCACAAAATCATTGGTCAAATCCGGCATCTTTGAGTTCACACGCTTACGAACTAAATTCAGTGATTTCATCAAATCAGTGTCTTCAATCTTATCATCCCGTTCGAACACAGCTTCCGCATAATTCAACAGCACCTCCGCATAACGGATAATCGGATAGTCATACGATTCATTTCCGGTAGGCACACCGTCGCGTTCGCAACACCATTTCTGTGGGAAATAACCTGTACCTTTCTGCGGCTTGAAGTTCTTGAACACCGCATTCCTCTTGTCTGTTTCGCCACCTTTCCAGTCAACACGACCTCCACCCGGGCTCCAGAAATATTCTCCCGGTTCCATCAGGGTATTCTTCATACGGTTATCACGATTCTGAAACTCGGAATTCATCATAGAATAGTCATGCGTTTTCGGATCTATGGGAAGTCCTTCTGAAGTCAGATACATGTTAGCCATCTTACGAGTAACATATACCGCATTTCCTAAACGACCCTCTGTCAAGTTAAAACCAATGGTACTTACCACCGGGTCATGACGACGGGAGAAAATGTATTCATTGTTGCTACTCTTCATCAAACCGGCCGGATTCGACTTTTCATCTTCCAGAATAAACAAGTACTTATACGCCCAGTCGCCTAACTCCGACGGTTTGAACAAAGAGAAGGTTCCGCTCTTAATCACTTCATTGGCTGCATTGGCTGCGATATTCAGCAAATTTTTAGACCGTTCACTGTTCTGCTGACCTTCATTTCTGAATTTCTGCCAGGTTCCCTCATACAATGCCACGCGCGACAGAAAAGCCTGAGCCGCTTCTTTCGACACACGTCCTTTATCTGTTTCTGCAATCTCACTGTGCTTGGGCAACTTGTCAATTGCATCATTCAGGTCTTCAATGATGAAATCTACCACATCATTGCGGGAATCGCGCGCTTTCTTCATTTCCGGCGAATCAATGTCCAAAGGTGTCTTTACAATAATCACGTCGCCAAAAATCTGAAGTAAGTCAAAGTAGCAGTAAGCACGGAAGAACTTGGCTTCACCCACATACGTCTTGATGTCATTGACAGTAGCATAAGCTTCTGCTTTCTCCAGCAAAATATTAGTCTGGCGAATACGGTTATAGTTATCCGTATAATTCTTATCGCTCGACGGTACGGTATTTGTTCCGTTACTGTAAAAGTCCAGCACCTGTCCTGTCAGCAAATCAGAACGCCCGTCACTGTGAGCAGTCCCGTCCAAATGCTTGAAATCACGCGTCCATCCATAGAACTGTGTAGCAAACAATTTGAAATGATCGGGTTTTTGCCAGTAATTACTGTCTGCAAGCTGCGTTTCCGGTTCAAAGTCCAGACATGACTGTAAATTGAATGCTGCAAGCAGTATTAAAATTGATGTCCATATATTTCTTTTCATTGTCTCATTCGTTTAAAATGCCGCATTAATACCCACTGTTATATTTCTATTGAACGGATAACGCTCCTTTTCTGATACGCTTCGGCTTGCTTCCGGGTCCCATCCGTCGCGGATATACGATTTCTCCCAAATGTCGGAAGCCGATACATAGACTCTCAGGTTGGTCAGGAAATTCCCTATCTTGTTCAATGCTGATTTCGACAAGGTATATCCCAGCACCACATCCTTCAGACGAAGATAAGAACCGTTGTCGGACGACCAGGTAGAAGCAATGTAGTTATAATTATTGATGGATGAATTATTCGAGTAAGTAGGATAGTAATTATCCGGAGTTTCCGGACTCCATACATTACCTACAGACTGGTTAGACGTATTCAACCAAATGGATTGGAAAGGAACCTTCCACGCGTCTATGCCACGATAGATAGTACGCTTGCCCACTCCCTGGAATACAGCCGAGAAGTCGAATCCTTTCCATTCAAATCCGAAGTTGAAAGAGAAAGAGAACTTCGGATCATCCGAACCCAGGTAAACCAAGTCATCCTGTGTCAGTTTTCCGTCTCCATTGACGTCTTCATACATGTTATCTCCCAGTCGCAAATTGGTAGGCATGTCGATGGAGTTGTTTCCTCCATAACGCTGGATGTACTTCATCAGCTGTTCTTCATTTTGAATCTTTCCTACATAACGATAACCAAATACGGAATTCAACGGATAACCATTGATAGCTGCATTGTAACCGGCTACTTTCACCGTTTCACCACCGTCAATCAACTTGTTGGTCATGTAAGTCAGCGTAGCTCCTACGTTATAACGGAAATCTTTAATCTGGTCGCGCCATGTCAGGCTTCCATCATAACCTTTCGCTTCAAACTTTCCGGTGTTCATGTCAGGAGCACTTCCTCCCAGTACACCCGGATAAAGTCTTTCCACCAGCATGTTATTGTTCTTTTTCATAAACAACTCAAAGCTACCGGAGAGTTTGCCATTGAAGAATGCCACATCCACACCTAAGTTGTAGTTATAGATACGTTCCCAGGTACGTTCAGTGCTGACCAGACCGGCCGATTCTACGTATGTGCCTTTTGAATTGCCCAGATATGCTCCGCTGGCAGTCCTGTAATTATACAGCTGCACACCGTCGTAACGGCCGATACCGCTCTGATTACCCACTTCACCGTAAGAGAAGCGCAGTTTCAAGTCGCTCATATAGTCGCGTACACCTTCCATGAAAGCTTCTTCCGTCACGCGCCAACCTCCTGACACTCCGTAGAACATGCTCCAGCGGTTTTCCGGCAAGAATTTGGAAGAACCGTCGTAACGCAAGTTTCCTTCAATCAGGTAACGTTCTTTCAGATTGTAGTTCAAACGTCCGAACACAGACATCACGGCTTCTTTCCATTTGTCAATCTTGTCAATATAGACTTCGCCCTGACCATTCAAGGAAGTAATGGCCGATTCCACGTTCATGGCTTTAGTCGCACTGTAATCATAGTCTGTTCTGTCATATTGCCATCCCACCATGGCTGTCAGGTCATGGATTTCATTGAATTTCTTGTTGTAAGTGGCAAACACAGAAGCTGTATAGCTGTCTTTTCGTGATGCACTCTTGGTATAAGATGACTTGTCCTGTGCCGGGTAGGGGCTGTTCTCGTTCTGAATCAATGTACCGCTATAGTCATACCAGTCAATGGAAAGATATTGTTCATCTCTCATCGCAGTGTTAGTGGTATAACCCAGGGTAGCCGCGATGTCCAATCCTTCCATTACATTATACTTCAGCATCTCACTGATTGACATGGAAGTTACCACCAGTCTGTTGTCACCACCTTTTTCTACCTGCCAGTTCGGTGCATGAATACCTCCCCAGGCATACGGTTTCCCGTCAATAGAAGAAACCGGCAAACCCGGCTGCGGAATAGACACACCCAGTACGGCCTTTATCTGTGTAGGCGACACCTGATGCTGACGGCTGGCTGACACATTCGACTCGATAGAAAATTTGTCTGTCAATTTGAAGCTGTTGGACAGACGTACATTATATCGTTCGTTCGAGTTATTACCCCACTGCAAGGTTCCCTGGTCGTTCAGATAGCCGAGTGACAGACGATAGGTCACTTTATCCGAACCGCCGGAAACACTCAAGTCATGCTGTGTAGAATTGGCATTGCCCCACAACACATCGGTCCAGTTCATATCGTGGAACACGAAATCCGCCACTCCCACAAATTCTCCCGGAATCGGATCGGGTACCGTACCGTCTTTCATGTCAATCCAGCTTCCTTTCAACTGCTTAGCCAGTGTAGCAAAGCGTATCCACTTGTCGTCTTCACCGTATCCATCGTTCTGACGCGCCTGAATCACACCATCTGTCCATTCATCCAGGCTCATCAAACGCGGCTGCAAGCCTACGATCTTGCGTGTAAACGAACCGTTGTATTCCACACGCGCCTTACCCGATTCCGGACGTTTGGTAGTAACAAGGATAACACCACCTGCTGCCTTCGAACCATAGATGGCCGCCGAAGCATCTTTCAGGAAGTTGATAGATTCAATATCGGCTGAGTTGATTTGCGACAATTCACTTACGCTGCTGGCCGGTACACCGTCAACGATAAGCAAAGGTTCAGTAGAGTTCTTTGACACGGCACCACGGATAGATACGCCCCATCCTTCTTCACCCGGCGCAGCCGACGAACGTGTGATACGCAGACCGGCCACCTGCCCCTGCATAGCCTGAAGGGGGTTAGACACCGTACCTTTGTCTTTGAAGATTTCATCGCCTACTACTGCTACCGAACCGGTCAGTGTTTCTTTCTTCTGGGCACCATAACCCACCACGACTACTTCTTCGAGCATCTCCGTATCTTCACGCATCACGATTTTCTTCAGGCGTGCATCTGAAGCCGGCAATTCTACCGTCTTGTATCCGATGTACGAAACTACCACAATGGCATCTTTCGAAGACACATTCAGTACAAATTTCCCATCTATATCGGTTATCACCCCGTTGGTTGTTCCTTTTTCCAAGATACTGGCTCCAATCACCGGAATATCGGTTGCATCGAGCACCACACCCTCCACTTTGTATGACTGCATGACGGAACGTGCTTCCGACACTTCTGCATAAAGAGGAGACGCAAACCCTCCTCCCAATGCAAGCAGCATCACTGAAGAATACAGAATTCTTTTCAAAGGATATTTCAAGAAATCTTTATTCATACAATTGACCTAATTATTAACGTTATGACTGTTATTACCTATTGAAAACTTAAAAAGACCTTTTATTACCTTGTATCCTTCTTTTAGAATGCGAGAATCAGGCGTACGTTTTTCTTGTTGTTTTTATTTTCTTCCAAGTTTACTGCAATGAAATCAGCCTTATGATTAGAACTTGAATGATTCAAAAACAAAGGAACATTTGAACTTCCGTTATAGTCACTTGCAACAGAAACTGTCATAAAACCTTTGTTCTTCTCAAAACTGCCACCCACAACACTTAATTTAGAGTTCAATTTTTCAACCACATCATCAAACCAAATCTTCTGAGTACCATCATAATCTGTTACATTATAATTTGAGCCATCATAAGAAAGATTACCATTTTCATCAGCTCCTAAATTCTTTATCAAGGTTGCAAGCTGTGCTGCACTTGGAATAAACCAACCAGAAGTAAATTCAGGAGCTTTATAGTTGGAAGTAAAATAACCTTCCTGACCAAAAGTTGTAACCGCATGCTGAATGTATTCAACTTTATCTGTATAATTTCCACTCTTTACAATTAAATCTGTATTATAAAAACCCGACTTTGAGTCATCTGTTATAACCGCAGTCAATGATGTGTTATCAGTCGAATTATCTGTCACATGCAAATTCGCAATAGAAGTATTCTTCTGTCCCCAATAATAAGCCCATGAAGTCACTTTATCGGGATTTCCTGTAGCATCCACCAAAGCCATCACATAGCCATTGTTGCAAGTAGAGCCATCCAAAGTAGTTTCACCTTTTGTAGTTGTAGCAAATACTACACCGATACAATTTTCTTTCGGTACAGCTTGAAAATCATTCGGTACAATATTACCATCGGCATAGTAATAGTCACCCGGTTCCAAAGGTCTTGTTTCAATTTTTTCTACTGTAGGACTATCAGTATACGTCACATTATAAACCTTACCAGCATTTTTAGCTAATTCAGCCGCAGGAATCGTAGCTGCAATGTTCACCGGTTTATTAGATTTCGCATCCATAAAGCTACCTTCAAAAGATACCTCCTCACCCGCAGGCACAATCACACGATACTTTCCTACTGCTACCTGATAAGGTTTGAATGTAGTGCTTTCACCCAACTCTAATTTTAAATCTACCGGCACTGAATATCTGTATCCGGCACCATCAGCTTTTGTACTATATGAATAGTAAGGTATATTGAATTCCACCAATGCATTGTTATGCGTAAAGTTCAAATTCAACGGAGAAGTTTCTGTCAGATTTTCAGCTTCCACCACCGCCGTCATCAAGTCACAGTTTCTGTAATTTGCTTCTGTGCTCTGATCGTCTGTATATTTGTTATCGCTAAAATACTTTTCAATGTCTGCTACAGAAGCTACTTCCTTCAACTCTGCATCGTACGGATAGTAAGCAATGTAGTCTGCATTGTCATAATAATAAACCGTACCGTCCCAGTTTGATCCGTTCTTGGTCAAAGTCATATTCTGCAACAACTTGCCAGTTTCATTTTCTATAATGAACAAACCAATCTGGTCATTATCCTCAAAAACAGTTGCATAACCCTCGTCTATCACACGAGAATCCGTATCACTTACTGCAGAAAAACCATTTTCTGTCACTTTTACCACCATCGCACGCTTTGCGTCAGAGCCAGCTTCTGCCAATTCTTCCTGGCTGCAAGAAAAAAACAAGGGCAATGCGCAAACAGCCAAAGCTGATTTAAAGAATGCATTTGTTTTCATAAGTTTATCTTTTTAAGTTATTATTTAATTCATTGAAATTGTTTCTGATTCTTATTCTTCTGGTGTTCCTTCAAGTTGAAATTCATTTTCATCCCAACCTACCTCACCTTTACCACCTGAGGTAAGCTCAGTGGATTCACCTTCCAGATTACTTTCCTTATCTTTGTTCCATTCTCCATCCACATCGCCCGGAGTCAGTTCAGGGCTATCACCCGATAGTGGAACTTCTGTGCAATCCCATGCCGCATCTCCCTGGTAAGTAATAGAAACACCTTCTATTTCATCCACCTCTACCTTGAAAATATGGCTTACACCAGCCTTCAGTTCCACATCCTGATCCGGAGAAACAATACCGAAGTTAATCCAGTGACCGTTCATCAGAACCCGAAGCACAGCCTTTCCTGCCGGAAGCGTTTGAGGAGCAAGCAACACCTCGTTTGAGGGATTGAAAATGACTTCCTTCGCATCGTTTTCCACTCCGGTCAGTCCGTCGTACACGATTTTGTTCGTATAACCAGTTTCCGTAGGATAAAACTTGAATACCAACTTTGCCGTGCGATGCGCAAATACCAGCTGTGGAGTTTCCTTCTGAAGCTTGCCCTGCATAGCCTCCACACAATCGCTTGCAATAAAATTGTTGTTGTCGCTCTGGTCCGATTTTACCACTACGGTTTCACTGTAAGCCCCATCGTTATACGGATACCAGGAGTCTACCGTCAATTCCGTAGCATTTTCCCAATAGAAAGGCTGCTCGGAAGTCATCATGCCTTCCTCGTCTACCTTATATTCCTTCACCACATCCCCTATGCGCACGGCCACCCGATTATCGGTCAACCCTGCCCATGAACTGCTTGTCAGTATGCGCGAAGCCGTTACCTCCTGATTCTTCTGGATAACTCCGCTGAATACCACCGCATCGCCATTCTGTTCTCCTCCGTTTTCTTCCTTTTCACAGGCACCCAACAGAAAAGAAACCGCCAACATGGCGCAAATCCATTTTCTTTTCTTATTTTCCATATTATATGATTTAAAATGACTGTTTATATGCATTGTCTGATATAGCTTCTTACTTCAGCCCTTCCCATCCGCAGGTGATTCTCCACCGTACGCTGCGAAAGATTCAGCATTTCAGCTATTCCAGCAGTATCCTCTCCTTCAAAACGAATCAGTTCGTATACCCTACGACGTCGCGCAGGAAGCTGAGTCACAGCCTCCCGTTCGCATGCCGATAATTCTTCCGCATAAAGCGAGGACTCCATCTCACAGACTTCCGATTTCGTATTTTCATACAACTCGTCCATCACTTCCTGTGTCCTATAATACCGGCGTAAATAATCATTTACCAAATTGCGGGCAATAATGAAAAGCAGATGTTTTACCGTGTGAAAACAAATCTCTCCCCGATAGGAAATCAAACGTAAGAAGGTGTCTTGCACCAAATCGTGCGCCAGTTCTTCATCTTCCACTTTATAATATATATAAAGGAAGATGGAACGTGCATATTGCGTATAAGCATCCGAGATTAATTGGTTTGAAAGTGCAAGTATGTTTTCCATATCTACATTTTGTTAACTGATTACGGATGCAAATATATGACAGTATTTCACAAAGAAAAAATATATACAGCCAAGAGAATGGCCACCCTTTTGCATGGAACAAGAAAATCGCTCAACAGCTTATATTACAGTATTTTATAAAACAAATTCCTCCAGTACCAAATAATTATTTGGTACTGGAGGAACCACCTAAAGATATTTCAAGTGAATTTACATGCCGCTATTTCTTTTCATCAAACTTACGAATATACTCACCCGGCGACATGCCGTTTACTTTCTTGAAATAGCGGAAGAAGGAAGTTCTGGAACTAAAACCGCATTTCTCTATCAAGGCTTGCAGGGTATATTGTGTATGCTCTCCTTTTTCCAATAACCGGTTGAACTCTTCAATCCGATAACTGTTCACAAAATCATAGTAACTGCTGTTCAAATAATGATTGAACAAATAAGAAAGCAAGTACACCGACACCCCTGCCTTATCGGAAAGCTGCCCAATCTTCAAGTCCGGATTTATATACAGTTTCTGTATTTCCATGCAGCTTCGCACTTTTACCAATAATTGCTCACACTCTTCCTGAGTCAAGGAGATATGCTTCTCCTTTTTCTCTTCTTCCGGCTCCTCACCTTCGGCCAACAACTTTCCTACTCCCGTTTCATCGGCCGTTGCACGTCGTCTTGTCTTTACCAGATAATAACCAAGGGCAGCCAGCACCAACAATATCAATGCAATGCCTCCGAACAACAGGCGATAACCCATTGGCATAGAAATATCCACCGTCAGCACAGACGCGGAATCAGGTTCTCCCATACGTCGTATCTTCAGCATATACTTGCCTGGAAGCAAGTCATAAAACACCAGTTCTGATTTTCCTTCCAACCGTGTCCATTCTTTGTCATCTTCCCACTTATACTCATAAAAGGTATGCGGCACATCGGTATAAGTCAAGTCTGAAAACAACAATGTGAGGTGCTTTCTCCAGCAGGAAAGAGCTATCTGATACTGCCCCGGAAATGTTTCTTTCAACAGCTTATCCTGTTCTTCTCCTTCCAGCAACACTCCAGATATACCTACACGGTACGTATTCTTGTTCTCACGCATACGCCAGTCTTTACGCAAAGAAATGAGCCCTTTTGAATTGCCAAACCAGATTACTCCCCGCTCATCTATTTCCGGAATACAGGTAAAGAAGATGGGATTAGGCACTCCATCGGCAAAGCTGTAGGGTATGAAAACCTCTTTCTTGTCATAACGATACAACCCGTCGTTCGTACCAATCCACAGCCATTTGTCTTTATCTTCTACCACAAACGATAAATTCTTACCTAAAAGCAATGAAGAAGGAGACCAGAAACGAAAACTGTTCATCTGCAAGTCAGATATAAACAATTCTCCTTTTTCAGGCACAAAATACAATTGATGTTCAAAATCTTCGTATACAGACAGAATGCGTTGCTTATGAATAAACCCTTCGGGAAACACATCCGTACGGATTCTCCTGCCACTTGGTTCCCAAATGGCCAGACCGTTGTTCGTGCAAATCCAGGCCTTTCCACTGGAATCAAAAAGCATATAGAATACGGAATTACTTGGCAAAGAAGAGTTCTCACTCGTGTAATGTCCTAACTGTTTTCCCTGCCTGTCATAACAATACAATCCCGAAGATGCACATATCCAAATATGTTTTTCCGAATCTTCTGCCATGCAAGAAATATAATCATTCGGGAAGGGGCCCTCTCCTTCGGAAGGAACAAAATCACTGAGGGTCATCGTCTCCGGATGGAATTTATACAACCCTCCTCCGTAGGTACCGATATAGTATTCGTTGCCAAACTTCTCGCAACACATAATCAGGTTGCTCCTTATCTCCGGTTTTGCAAAGAAACGATAGCGTCCGCGAACCTCATCCACATAATACCCTACACTGCGTGTACCTATTAATTTTTCCTTTCCCGAAATGCAAATGGAACGAATGGACAGATTGCGGGAATCAAAATAAGGAGGATAATCGTACACTGAGAATGCCCCGCTATTGTAATTCGTCACATCCAGCCCCTGCTGATAGAAACCTACCCATAACCATCCGTCACGATCGAGCAATAAGGAATACACGGAATTGGAGTGCAGGCTTTCTCCATGCGAAGGATCGTTGCGGAAAGTACGTACCACCTTTTTCTGTTTCACCGAGACAAAGGCCACTCCTTCTCCATCCGTACTCAGGTACAGCAGGTCCTTCCCATCGGTAGACAGTTTGTTAATCAAGTTGCAGCCCACGTCTACAAAAGAAGAAAACGTCTCCGACTGTTTATCAAAGCAGAAAAGTCCCTTTCCCAACGTAGCGATGTATAATTTATCACCAATTGATACAACTCCCCGATACGTACAAGGTTCCTTGTCATTCATTAAAGGATTCGGATAATGTTTCTTCTGCTTTCTGTCGGGAGAAACCCAATACATTTCTCTTTTGGTAAACACCCACAATGCACCGTTTTTTTCCCGGCACATGGCCACCACGGCATTGTCCGGCGAAAGAGTGCGTTCGTCCAGTATCACCCGTTCCAGCTTTTCATCTGCCCTCCTTATCCAGACACCGTCACCACTACCGATATACAGGTTTCCCTTCTCGTCCGAAAGGATTTCACGTACAATTCCCTGTATGCTGTCACGATAGACCGGTTCCAATTTCTCTACTCCGACTCTCCATAGACCGGTTTCAGTGCCCACCCACAGCTGGTTTCCGCCCGTTTCGGCAATGACATTCACCCACTTCAGCTTTTCATTGTTTCCATACACCGGATAATGCTTGAAACGTACCCCGTCAAACCGTTCTACCGAGGTAGCCGTACCCAGCCATAAATACCCTTTCGCATCTTTATAGATGGTACTGACTGTCAGGTCAGCCAAACCGTCTTCACTGGAAATGTTCCGGAAAGTAAAGGTATCGGCTGGCAAGACCAACACTTTAACCCACAAACTGAAAATGAGTATCAGTTTAAGTCCGAATTGATGTATTAAGAGATCAGTTACTTTCATGCATTAGAAGTGTTTTTGGAGGTTTCTACATTTCGTCTTTCAACGAGACAACAAAATAAAATAAAATTCCCGACATATTCATAGCATAACTAAAGAATTTCAGCCAACAAGACTATCCACATCAGGCAGGTAGTCCACTTCAATCTCATTTCCATCCATGCTTTCCTACAATCAGATTATTTTACCACAAGGGAGACATCCCCTAACAATCCGGCCTCCAGCAGCGGGTCTGTTTTCTTATAATACTTCCAAGGTAAAAATAAAACCCGCTCCGGACTTTTCTCCGTATCATTGTTCCGATACCAGCTGGGAAGTCTACGAATCCGCCCATATTCATCATAATCATATCTCTCCAGCAGATACTCATCTCCTATAATCCGGTTTGGATATAAGTTTGTAACCTTCACCACCAACAAATTCTCACCAATCTGTATGTGCCCGGTCACTTTCAATTCGTACGGAGCTTTCCACAACAAACAAGTATCACTTCCGTTCAAGCTCACTTCCGCCATGTTTTCCACTCTGCCCAAATTCAACCAAACCTGCTTTCCTTTCAAGCCAACATACTCCTTGTCTGACACATAAAACCGCTTCATATAAACCGCCGTACCGGAGAAGTGCCTTACATTAAAGTCACCGTGTTTATGAAGCGAAACCAATCTCGGCAAACAGATTTGTTCTGGTGCCCGGCTCCACTGGGGAAACTGTACCGTCCAATCATACGACAAATCCTTTATTACCGTACCTCCGACATTCACCGGCGGTAACCCTTTCGCCCACTCACGTACGGCATCCTCTGAGGTAAAAGCATAATCGAACACTTTCAGCGGAGTATTGTCCCCCTCGAACACAGCATTCAATTGTTCCTCTACCATTGGCTCATCTATTGACGGCACACACTGGACATAAGCCGACTTTTTGCCGACCGCCACCATTTTTCCATTCAAATACAAAGAAGGAATGCCTTCGTTATAAACCAGCGTCACGCAAGTCCAGCCTTCAATAGGAATTTGTGCTTCCAGTACCATACGGAGTGCCCCCGCATTCTCGTACACCTTCACCCCGTTTTGTCCCATAGAAAATCCTACCTTTGCCCGTGTGCCATTCCCTTTCGTAGGAAACAAAACAAAGCCCCGTCCTCTGGCAGCAAAAGTTTCAGGTTTGCACCAACATGACAAAGTAAAAGTAAAAGTAGAAGCCAAATCCCATGAATCCGAATATGTTTGCATACCCCCCTTCCGAGTATAAACTACTGTCGGAACCGGAGAAACCTCTTCTATTTCTTTCTCTCCAACGGGCATATCAGACTTAAATACAATAAACACAGAACCGCTTTCCGGTAACTCTAAATTCAGCTTTGTCTGTCCGTTTCCAGTTTCATACTCCACCGGAAGGTCTGTTTTTCCAGTCTCGGCATTCCACAGATAAGGAACTTTCCCGTCTATCCGGCATGTAACAGTCAACCGCTCACAGCGTCTGCGCTGATTCGTCACAAAATAAACGTCCTCATTCCCTGTGCGCCGATGGATAAAATGAATCAGCGCATCCCGATTTACTGACCGGAAACTGAAATCAGGCTGTATACCCATACGCTTCAACACTTCAGGTATGGAAGAATTCACATATACCTTCCCCTTGCCCAACGACTGGTTCCTCCACAACTCATCCGCCAACCGACGTACCTCACCATCCTTCTGCTTGTCAAGTCCAAGATAGCCTGCTGGCTTCGTTCCGCACACCAGCAAAGTCACGCCTTGCTCCACCAGTTCTTTCAATCGTCTCAACGTCTCCGGAGCTGTCCGCCGCAAAGAAGGAACAACCAGCATACGGTATGTCATGCCATCCGGCAGAACAATCCTGCCCGCATCTGCCGACACACGTTGCAACAGTCCTTCCACACTGATAATATCCCATCTATACCCGTAAGGAGTGGCCGGAACAACAGCATTATAATTGTCCACTCCCGTTGAAATCGCCTCATCCTTCAGATACAGCACATCCGCCACATAGTGTCCCAGCTGCAATACATAAGCACACCGCGCGTTATACAAGTTCAATGCCCCAAACGGTCCTGTCCAAGTGGAAGTCCGATCCAAATGCGTTCCGAAAGGTCCCATGGTCATCATTACCCCCTTCCGGGAACCGACATACGGTTGATGAGTCGTGGCATGATAAACAAAACGGTTCACCCCCGCAGTCATGATATAATCACCCATAGCCTTCATCCCATACGGATGCTCGGTAAACTTACTGTTGAACGGAGTTCCCGTATAGCACTCGCACTGTACAATCGGTAGTCCCCACACATGAGCCACCGACGAGGCAAGCATGGTAGTCGAAATATTACCATAAATATAATGTGTCCAAAACTCGCTCATCGGATAATCCTGACGGGCGGCCAATTCCAGACTTTCAAAGTTCCCGTCACCGTAAGCCTCTCCCGCAAACTTCAAATTATACCTTGCCGCACGCTCTTTCAAACGCTCCACATAATTTTCAAGGAACATATCTGTATGAGTCCGCCGGAAATCCCATAAAAAACGTTCCGTACACTCCACCCCGTCCACTATGCGTCCTGTTACGGCCAACAGATACGGCATAAGGTCATATCCACGCTTTTGTCTGAAATATGCGGGAAGCTCTTCAGTCCAGTTCTGCTTGCCAGATTCCCAACTGTCCACAACTAGTGCCTCCAATGTGGAGCCGCACCAAGGCTTCAGCTTTTCCAGTAGTGGACTCATGAACTTGTCAAAATGCTGGTCAATTCCCTTTTTGCTGAGTTTGTCGCAATCAAGTCCCCTTCCCGCATCAGGAGCAGCCGCCACCACTTCACCGGTAGTGGTGTATCCGATACGCACCACCGTCCATTTGCCTGCGGGAGCCTTCCAGCGCAAACGTCCTTGCCCATCCACATACTGAGTAATATCCGTCACCTCAGACGAACGGATAACCCCATCAGGCCTCACTTCCTGAACATTATCCTCCAATGACACTCTTGCATTCACACAGTTTATCTTCGCTGGATAGTTAACCAAGCGAGGAGAAGCGTGGAAATCCACTTCTGCCAAATTGGTTCCTCTGTCAGAAGTTATACGCAGATAACGGACTTTACATGGGACAAAGTTTAATGTGGAAAGCACGTCCATCGCACGCAATGCAGGAGAGTCATAACGGCCGACCTTTACAAAAGTCTTGCCATCGACCGAAACCTCCAGCACCAATCCGGGAGAATAGTCACGAGGTCCGTCATGGGGATCCAGCGGTTTTTCCCGTTCTCCACGAAAGATGTCAGACGACTGGAGCATACATTCCTCATCCAACTCAAAAAGAAGGTTCTCCCCTTTTTCCAACCGGTATTGTGTAGACAAATCATTATCCGACAGCAAATGCCAGTCAAGAACTTTTCCATCCAGAGTCATTCGCCGCACCCTGTCAGAGAAGCTTCTTCCTTCCCCATCTAATGACGGATACGCCAGCACATACGCATCCCGGTAATATCCCATTTTTGAGACAGGACGGAGCAAATTTTTTTCTACCACCTTCTTTCCCGTCGCCGAAACAAAGGCTTCGCTCCAGACCAACTGCTTCATGGAATTATCCACGGTAATCCAAGGTCCTCCTGTCCCACTGTATCCGGGTGAATTATGCATAAACAGCTTCATATCCAGCCGTTCGGCTTCCTTCATGGCATGAAGCACACACTCTGTCCACTGCGAAGAATTGTAGTCCACCTCCCCACGCGGAATGCCCACTCCCGCCTCAAATATCATGGCAGCCCCATAATTAGCCCGCTTCATATACTCTAAATCAGCCGTGATACCCTCTTTGCTAATATTACCGTTCATCCATTCCCAATACGTATTAGGACGGGCCTGCATAGGCGGATTCCTGAACAAGTTCACATCCACCTGCGATGTCGCCTTAAAGACACAGCCCAGACAACATAATAATAAAATACCCCATTTATTCATCTCACAAATCTCACTTCTCATTGTTTTTTTCCTTATAAATTCCCATTCTTTATATTCCAATAAACCACATAGCGCTGGCGATGAATGTCGTACAATGGGGAGACCAGCACACCGTCTGCTGTCTTAAACTTCAATCCGTTCCCCAATCGTTCCAACGTCTTTCCAGGACACTTTCCGTCCCACGTCAGATTTACCGACAATCCTCCGGGAATATGATAATCATACGTATAATAGTCATTGTATTTCGATGAGTCTGAGTAAGGAGCCGGTTTCTGCATGCCTTCTGTACCCAGTTCTCCCGCCAGGACAACAGGCCCGTAACACAATGCAGCACGACTGGAATCATCAGGAGCCGCTTCCAGAGAAAAAGACATAGGATACGTCACTTCTATACAATCACCCTGGCGCCATTCCCGGTTCAGTGTGATATATGTACCTGGCTTACCGGTCACTTTTACCTTTTTCCCATTTACCGTCACTTTCACCTTTCCACTCCATGAAGGATAACGCAGACAAATCTTCGCACGCGCAGGCTGCTTTGCTCCAATATACAATCGGGTCGTTTCTTCCTCCGGAAACCTGGTTTCCTGACGAAGCGTGATTCCCTTTTCCCGCCAGTTCAGGACCGAAGGGATAAAAAGGTTGACAAAAAGCTTGTCCCGGTGATGGAAATAGATGCTCTCCGCATACTTGGCATGGCTTTCAAAACCGCTGCCCACACAGCACCAGAATGAATTCTCCGGCGTGCTGTACACCTTGTGTGCTCCCGACAACAAAGGAAGGAAATACGCCACCATCCCCGTCCGAGGGTCCTGCTGCCCCAAGATGTGATTATATAAGGCACGCTCATAATAATCAGCCACTTCCGGAGAGGCATTCCAGCAGAACAGATGCTTGCTCAGCTTCAACATGTTGTACGTGCAACACGTCTCTCCCGTATAGCCCGACAGATGTTTGGAGAACTGCTTCGTATCAAAGAAATGCTCCTTATCACTGCTACATCCCGGTGCAAATGTGTGATGTCCAACCATCGTATGCCAGAAAAATTCACTTAACTCCCGACTGTCCTCATTCGCTGAAAGCTCATAATTGCGAGCCTCAGCCAGAACTTTCGGAATAAAGGTATTGGTATGTTTCGTCCCCAGATCGTCACGCTTCTCTTTCAAAGGGTCAATCACCTCATTATGATAAAAGAACTCGGCTAACCAGCGATAACGTTCATCTCCGGTCAAGGCATACAAATTATAAAATGACTCATTGATTCCTCCAAATTCATTGCGTATCATCCGCTTTCGGGTGGTCTCATCCTGTGATTTCAACTTGGTATAGGCCCAGTCGCCCATCTGCTTTACCACCTCCAGTGCCTGACGGTTATCGGCATAGATATACTGGTCTATCAACCCTGAAAACAGCTTGTGTAGCGTATACCAGGGAGCCCACACACTTGTTCCCCGCAGATTCCGGTTAATCAACTCCTCCGGGAAAGCGCTCAAATAACCGTTCTTATACGTTTGCTGCACTTCTGCCAGTCCATTAACCAGACTGTCTCCCTTCAACTTAAAAATGTCACTTCCTGTAGCCGCATACATCAAGGAATAAGCCGATAACAAATGTCCCGTAATATGTCCACGCAACTCGCAATCAAGAGACTCCCAGCCTCCTAATTTCTTCACCGTCATATATCCCCCTTCACGCCCGGCAAACACACCGGCCGTAGTGCGGAAACTATGCAGCAGTTGATTGACGCCAATAGAAACCATCCATGCCGAGTCTCGTTCCATATTTTCTCTGAAACGACTGGGAAGCAGGCGTACATCCTGCAATTCAACACATTCTGCCGCCATAGGAGCAGCCAAAGACACTTGAAATTTCTCCGGATTTAGTCCGGGATAAACTGACTGTGCTGTCATGGAGCCTACATACCCTAACAGACAAGTAGTCATCATCCATATATTTCTTCTCATATTACTATTTTATTTATGACTTATATAATAATACGAATTATAGCATGCATCTACTCAATGCATTACTTCAAAAAAACAAACAGCCCTTTTGTGAAATTTATGACAAAAGGGCTGTCACTTCAGTATTTAATTTTACTTATCATTCCCGATACAGCATCAAAGTACTCCATCCTAACTGGTCAAATGCACCACTGTTACTGCCATAACGACTATCACCAGATCCACCTTCCGGACGCAACTTATCAGCAAACTTCTTTGTATATATATAGCCACTGCTCAAACCTTTTACCTTAGCGTAATGGTTATATAAAATCTCCCATCCCGGACGAATTGTACCACGACTCTCATCATCTGCCACCGCAACCTGGTCTACTCCATGATTTTTATCCTTACAACTGCAATCAATGCAATACTTATATTCCTGGAAAGGCATCTTTGAAGAGTTAATCAACCACTGGCCTGAAGCATTTGCATTATCAGTTCCATCCTTCAGATTGAAAAGTGCAACATATTCTCCCATCTTCATCACGGCATTGTCGTCTGCTGCAAAGAAATCCAACTGAGTAACAGAAGGATTATCCTGATAAAGCGTATAAGCCATCTGGCATAAATTAGCGGTTACAGCCAGTGACATACAGGCATGCCCCTGATCACGGCCACTTTCCTGATTCTGACTAATCTGTTCACCACTTCCCAAGGGATCATCAAACGTAGCCTGAATCAAATTGGAAATACAGCCATTTCCTACACCAGAATAAAAATAGTTCACGACAAAGTTCACCATATCGTTGTTCTCTGTCAGAATGCCAATGGCCAAATAGGAACACATATTTACCAAGTCCCAGTTTGACCAATAATGCAGCGAACAATTATTCGTTCCCTGATGGTTATCCAGAAAATCTTTATTTTTAGATGCAAATACATTTACTATCCAAGTCTTAAAATCAGCTATATCATTTGCGCTCCAACCTTCATAAGTCTGCATAATTTCTGCAGCATTGGCAAATGTATATCCCTGACAGCCGGCAGCAAGCATCTGATTTGCATCATTCGAAGTAATACGCTTGCACACATCAGCCCATGCATTCAAAATTTTAACTGAAAGATCCGCATATTTTACATCGCCTGTCAACTTCCATAAAAGTGCAGTCTGGTAAGCTGCGGCTGCATCTTTCATAGCATAGCTATAATTCTCTTTTCCAGGAATGGTTCCTGTGGCTTCTCCACGCACGATTTCCTCCTGAGGAGAAGGAGTATATGTAAGTGAAGTATACGGACTATTTTTCAAGTTTGCCAACTCTGTCTTTACCATAACAGGAGCCGTTCCATCATCTAACATCTTCTTAACACGTGTAAAATCAGCCTCATTATACATAGCACAAGGATGATTGTATACATATTCTCCCGCTACTGTTCCAGGATTATCTTCTGGCATAGTAAGATCTACTACTCCAAATTCGTTCTTGTAGCAGGAGGAGAACGCTACCATAAGTAGCGTTGCACCTGCAAATAATCTGATATTCTTTATCATAATTCATTCTTTTTTAGTTGTCATTTCTCATAAGTCAGCCCTTCTTTATCCAAATAGGCCTCCAAATCACCAAGAGTCTTAAAGGTTTGCACCCAGTATACATTATACTGAATCTGATGGTCGATAGTCGCGATATCCGCATATTTAAACTGCAAGGTAGTAAACTCTGCGACAGAACCTGGCAAGACTCCACCTTTAGCCCAACTTTGAGTAGACAAATCGTACACAAAGACACGGCTACCATCACTACACTTGTAGTTATATTTATACTTATTATTGGAGCCTCCCAAATTCCCACTGAAAGCAGTACCACCACAAGTTCCTGCTGCATCCAGATTAATATTACGTGCAGTCACACCTTCATCTTTATACTTATCTGCCACGTCATCCATTCGGATAGCAAAAAATGGATATTTACCAGCATGCAACCAAGTCTTCGGACTCCAGCATTTGAAATCACCACGTTGCTTAGTTCCAGCAGTCTGTGTATAAGTGGTCACAGTTAAATAACCATCATGCCATTCATGAGAAGAATCTGTTCCATTTCCACTTTGTTTTGCATTATACCATGTATAATTATTTTCATCATGGAACAATTCACGTACCAATCCTTCTTCCAGACGTAACTTGATAGAAGATGTTTTTCCTGTTTCAGGACAAGTTGCGGTAATCGTAACATCGCCAAAGACTCCATTCTGATTGAAGTTTACTACACCTTGATTTACAGTAGCAATATCTTCGTTGCTGGAAGTCCATTCTATCAATGAAGTTGTACAATCGGCAGGCACTGTAGTATAAGGTAATTTGACTGTCTTATCCGTAATAGCCCATACATAATTCTGTTCTGCAGACACACTCTGATCAATGGTAATATCTTCAGGCTGAACAACCTTCATTATAGTAAGTTGCTTGCTTGCATATACTTGTGACCCATCCAAAGCTGAAGCTGTAATGGTAACCGTTTCGGTATTTGCATCAATAATCTGCGCTGTGACCAAGCCATTTTCATCAACCGTTGCAACCGACTCGTCAGAAGTGGACCATTTCACTGTCTTGTAAGTAGTGTTTTCTGGCAAAATAGCATATTGCAACTGCAGACTCTCTCCCATATATACCTGATCAGCTTCAGCAGACAAAGAAATACTTTCAGCTTTCACCATTTCATTGGATACCATCACCTTTAGTGTACCATAGATACCACTTCCAGAATAAAAAGCAGAAGGAGAAACTTGTATAACCGAATAGGTTGAACCGTCTCCATTGACCGCTTTCACCACACCATTCGGATCTACTTCAGCCACATTTGTATCACTTGAAGCCCATACAACTTCATTGAACGTTACATTTTCAGGAAGAATGGTACATCCCAATTGAACAGTTTCACCTTTCAACAAGGGCAACACATTTGTACCATTCTCGTCTTTATAAATCAACGGTTTTACCTCTTCCGGTATATTAAGTGTTATTGATTCCGGATACACCGATTGACTTAATTCAGCACTTTCATCATCCTGGCATGCAACCATTGCAACAGAAATTGCAGCCAATAAGATACCGCCAAACTTTTTATATAATTGATATGTCATCATACAAATTTTCTAAAATGAATAAACACAATTTTAATTATTACTCCAACCAGGGTTCTGTCCCAACTGCGGATTCAATTGCAGCTGATCTGAAGGCAGAGGATATAAATAGAGTTTGTCATCCCATATACGTCCATCGTATAAGATAATACATCCATCACTATTCAACTGACGAGATTGTGCCGACCAGTTCGTTTCAAACCAAGTGCCTTTTACTTTTACACCCAACTGATCTTGTGGCATTTCTTCGGGAGCTGTAGCCCAACGTTTTAAGTCATCAATACGGAATCCTTCAAGGAATAATTCAACAGTACGTTCTCTACGTATTTCTTCACGCATAGACAAACCATATTTAGAAGCAAATTCATTAGTCAGCTCAGGCATATCCGGATTAACGCGCGTACGTACATCATTCAGATATTGCAAATCATCATCACTAATATTTCCTTGTAATTCGTATACAGCTTCTACATAGTTCAATAAAACTTCAGCGTATCGGATAACCGGATAATCCATAGATTCATAGTAATCAGCTACCTGACGCTCTACACACCATTTATAATTCTGGTAACCACTATTTGAACGTACATTTGCCTCTAATGCATTATTCAAATCCTCATCATTCCATGTAGTACGCCATTTACCATCATTATTCCAGTATTTCTGACCATGCTGCAACAATGTATTTGTCATACGGTTATCACGGTTCTGAAACTCAGTAGTCGCACCAGAGTATCCTTTAAAGGTATCACCAGCCTTATCTATTGGCAATCCGTTAGAACACAAATACATATTAGCCATTTTACGAGTAACATAACATACATTTGCCAGCATTCCGTGAGTGATGTTTGTCCCTTTATCGCCATCTCTGTGACGATGAGACAGTATATACTCCGTATTGTCAGTCTTATGTAAATTAGCAGGATTACATTGAGCTGCATCCTCTAAAATAAACATATAACGATAACTCTGGTTACCTAAGGTTTCATTATAAAACAGTTTGTATTTATTGTCTTTGATAACATTATAAGCCGCATTCTTAGCAATAGTCAGCAGTTCTGTACTACGTTCCGTATTTGTTTCAGTATCTGCTCCGTTTGTATGGAATTTTTGCCAAGTTCCCTCATAAAGTGCCACACGTGATAACATGGCGTAAGCCGCATACTTGGTCAATCTTCCCGCCTCTGCCGTTTCCGGCAAAGCTTCAGCAGCTTCCTGCAGGTCTGTCACAATCTGGTCAATCACCTCACCTCTGTCATTACGCGCTGCATACAACTCACCAGATGTCAAATCCAAAGGCTGAGTCAGCAAAATAACATTCCCCCAAATCTGCACAAGTTCAAAATGACAATATGCACGGAAAAACTTCGCTTCTGCCACTGGTACAGCAATTGCGGCTTTGTCCTCAAACGACTCGGCACGATTTAACAGCAAATTCGTATAATAAATCTGTTTATACAAAGTAGTATAGTTGTCATCTTCCGCAGGAATTACATTCGTACCCTGACTATACGTATTGATAGAAGATGTAGCAATCAAATCAGAACGGTAATCACTGTGCGGGCCATCACTTACGCCATTGCCATACGTATCGGTCGTAGACAACTGGAAATCACGAGTCCAGCTATAAAACTGATTGGCAAACAACTGAAAATTATCAGCCTTATTCCATACCAAATTGTCTCCCAATTGTGCTTTCGGATCTAAATCGAGACAAGACACCGCAAACAAGCTCAAAACTGACAGACATGCTGTCCTTATATAATGTTTCTTATTCATAAAGTTTGTCTTTTTAGAAAGTTAAATTAACCCCAAATGTAATATTACGAGTAAATGGATAACGTTTCAATCCAGTTGCATCGCGTGCAGCTTCCGGATCCCATCCGTCTTTAATCTTTGTATATTCCCACAAATCTGTACCGGTAGCATAAATACGTGCTCCTTGCAAGAATTTGATCTTTTGTAGCAGTTTATCTGTAAATGTATAACCGATAGTCAGGTTCTTTAAACGAAGATAACGTCCGTCTTGTGAGGTAAGAGAAGATGCCTGATAGTTGTAGTTATTGATATTTGCATCATTCGTATAAGGTGCATAGTAGGCATCCGGATTTTCCGGGCTCCACACATTACCGATAGAAGATGTAATAGTATTCGTGTAATTTGCCCGGAAAGGCACTGTCCAGTTGTCAATTCCACGGTATACAAAACGATTGGCAGACCCTTGGAAAATTACACTTACATCAAATCCCTTATAAGAAGCTCCGGCATTGAACGAATAAGATATTTCAGGGGTATCACTTCCCAAGTAGATATAATCTTTTTCATCCAGTACACCATCACCATTTTCATCACAATACATATTGTCACCTACACGCAAATTGCTAGGCATATTGATACCGTTATTTTCATAATACTTAGCTAGATAAGCTTGCAACTGTTCTTCGTTCTGTATCTTTCCTCCATAGCGCAGACCAAAAATAGAGTTCAATGCATACCCCTGCTGAGTAGTAGTATAACCAGATTTCAAGACGGTTGTTCCACCATAGTCTACCAGTTCATTACGCGCAAACGTAAATGTTCCTCCTACATAGTAATTTACACCGGCCACATTTCCGCGATACGTCATCTGACCTTCAAATCCCCAGTCTTTGAATTTTCCAGCATTGGCCTTAGGAGCCTCATCTCCCAAAATACCGGGATATGTAATGCTGACCAGCATATTATCATTCTTCTTCAGAAAGGCTTCAACAGAACCGCTCAATGCGCCATTCAAGAATCCAAAGTCTACACCCACATTATAATTCTTAATGCGCTCCCAGCTACGAGAACGAGAAGCCAGTTCACCGTTAGTCTTAATGTAAGAAAGCTTTCCGTCACCTACATAAGCACCTGTACCAGCCACCATATTATACAACTGCACGCCATCATAATTGGCAATACCGCTTTGGTTACCCATTTCGGCATAAGACACACGCAGTTTCAAGTCGCTTAACCAGTCTATATTCTGCATAAAGTTCTCCTGCTTGATTCTCCATCCCAAAGAAGCCCCATAGAATAAATCCCAACGGTTTTCAGGCTGGAATTTGGAAGAACCATCATAACGTCCGTTTACTTCCAACAGATATTTATCTTTATAGCTGTAATTGAAACGTCCGAAATAAGACATATTTGCATTCTGGTACTTGTCTTCATCCCCACTTAGGGTTATTTCTCCAGAACCGTTTACTATTTCCAGACCATTCTGGGTATCCTTTACTTTAGCACCAAAATAAGTATATTCTTTGAATTCGTACTGGGCACCTAATGTCAAACTTAAATCATGATCTTGATTAAACGTTTTGTGTGCGTTCAAAAACCCTGTTACAGAGTAAAAGTCCGTTCTAGAACTGGTTTGTTTATAGGATGAATTTGCCTGAATAGGATCAACCAAAGTCTGAACATCACCTAAATAATTATAATAAGTAATCGCATTCTCTACCTGATTTCTAGTAGCCGTACTGGTATTATAACCTACATTGGCATTTGCAGTCAGCCAATCTGTCAGTGTCCAATTTAAAGTTTCACTTACACTAAAAGCCGAAACAGACAAACGATTGTCTCCTCCCTCTGACACTTTAGCCACAGGAGATCCCCATGTTCCCCAAGCATACGGTTTTCCGTCTACAGTCGTAAGAGGCAACCCCGGCACCGGCATCGATACTGTAAGCACAGACGAAATCATGGACGGCGCCACCTGTTCCTGACGATTATACGAAATAGAAGAATCTAATGTCAAGTTATCTGTCAGTTTGAAAGTATTGTTCAAACGGAAATTGTAGCGGTTATTGTTGTTATTTCCGTATTGAAGTGTAGAACCATCATACAAATAACTTAAAGAAAGACGGTAAGATGAGCGTTCTGTTCCTCCTGAAATACTCAGATTCTGCTCTGTTGACCAAGTACTTCCGAACAAAGATCCTAGCCAATCAACCGAATCATCAAAAACAAAATCTGCCACGTCGCCAAACTTATCAGTACCAAAAGGACTTCCTCCATAACGCTTATCCAAATAGGATCCTTTCATTTTTTTGGCTAACTGCGCATAAGCATACCACTCATTGGACGTATTGTTGTCATTTTCCAATGCAGTCATTACTCCGTCTGCCCATTGGTCAATACTCATCATCTGAGGCATCAAACCTACCGTTTTTAAAGTAGCCGTACCACTATATTCTACTTTAGTTTTTCCTTCCTTACCTTTCTTCGTCGTAATCAACACCACACCACCTGCCGCACGCGAACCGTAGATAGCTGCAGCACCGTCTTTCAGGAAGTTAATCGATTCAATATCGTTTGAATTAATCAAACGCAAATCGTTTACACTAGTATAAGCTACTCCATCCACAACCACCAATGGTTCAATAGAGTTTACAGAAACAGAACCACGCAGATTCATGCTCCAGCTTTCATCACCAGGTGCTGAAGAAGAACGTGAAATCATCACTCCAGGAACCTGTCCCTGAAGAGCAGCCAGCGGACTGGACAAACTTCCTTTTTCCTTAAAAGCTTTCGAATCGACCACAGTTACTGCCCCTGTCAGTGATTCTTTCTTTTGTGTACCATAACCTACAACCACTACTTCATCCAAGACCTCTGTATCTTCCTTAAGGATAACTTTCGACAAATTAGGATTAGAAGCTGGCAATTCCACCGTTTTATAGCCAATATAAGAAATTACCACTACTGCATTCTTAGAAGACACATTCAACGAATAATTTCCGTCAATGTCTGTGATCACTCCATTTGTAGTTCCTTTTTCAAGAACACTTGCACCAATAACGGGAATACCCTCCGCATCCAGCACTTGCCCTTTCACACTTACCGATTGCAGAACCGACTGTACAGAAGTCACCTCCGCATGCATTGGAGCCACGTTGCCGGCTACTAAAGCTGAAACCATCATGGCTGAAAAAAGGACTCTCTGCGATGAATTTTTCAGAAAATCATTCTTCATAAGATTAAACTTTAAATTAACGTTTTTACTTCTTATCATTATTTTATATACATTGTTTCATATAGTTGCGCACTTCCTTGCGGCTGATGAACAGATGATTCTCTACCGTACGCTGCGAAAGATTCAGTTCGGTAGCAATATCAGCCGATGTTTTCCCCTCAAAACGATTCATGACATAGATTTTCCGACGCTGGCAAGGAAGACATTTCACCCTTATCAGTTCTTGTTTCTGCAAGTCGCGTACAACTGCACGGGTATCTGCAGCCACAGCCTGCTGGGCCTGACTACATTCTTCCAGGTAAACAGAAGCTTCCTGCTTTCTATAAAGATGACGGAAATAGTCGGATACCAGATTACGGACAATCGTAAACAAGAAATATTTTACGGTATCGGGACGAAGCATAGTACGGTATTCCAAAAGGCGAAGATATGCGTCCTGAACCAAATCTTCCGCATCTTCTTTTTCTCCTATTTTCTTATAGATATAAAAGAAGACCGACTGATGGTAGTCCGCAAAAATCTGTGCTACTAGCTCATTGGATGTGTTCGTCAGGTCTTTCATAAATTAGCTTGTTTTGGTTATTTGACACTGCAAATGTATTTACAATTCCAAAAAACTAAAACAAATGTAACATGGAATAAATCTCACCTTATCCTTCAAGACTGATTTTTATACAAGCATTTGATTTACAATGAAATAAAGAATCCCATACAAGAGTCTCAAATTATTATTTGACACTTCTGTATAGGATTCTTTTTCAAAATCTGACACTAAAAAGCCTCTCAATCTACCGGACGGTGCTCACCTGAGACTTGTTTGATGTATTCGTTCGGAGTTATTCCAGCCAGTTTCTTGAACGTACGGAAGAACGAGGCACGCGAACTGAAACCGCAATATTCCGCCATGGCAGTCAGGGTATATTTTGCATACTCGTCTTTCAGGATAAGCGATTTGAATTCTTCCACACGGTATTCGTTGATATAGTCATAATAATTCTTTTCCAAATACTGGTTGAAGAGATAGGAAAGTGAATGGGAGGTAGTGCCTATCGACACGGCAAGATCTGCCACTTTGAGATTCGGATTGCGATAAGGTTTGTTACGCTTCATCTCCTGTTCCAGCAGACGGTAAAGCCGCTTGCACTCTTCCGGACTGACCTTGTTCGTCCGGTATTTGTCATCAGCAGAGGAAGCAGTCTTTTTCTCAGACTTCGGTTCTATAGGTTCCGCCACAGTTTCTTCCTCTGTCACTGGTTCTATTTCCGGTGTTACGACTTCTTCTGCCTCTTCTTCTTTCTTATCTTCCTCCACAGCCATCGGTATTTCCGCGTCGTTAAAGCCGTCCAGCTTACGTAAAACGGCCCATACCACACGCAACAGGCTACGACGGAACACATACACACCCGCAGCCGCCAACAACAATGCCACAAGAGAATATATCCACTTATACCAGGAACGGTCGGGAATGCAAATATCCAAGGTCATGGCCGAATCGGGATACCCAATCTGACGGATAACAAAAGAAGTGACTCCCGAAGGCAAATCATACAGCGATACTTCCGATTTTCCCATCAAGGAAATCCACTCCCCATCCTCTCCTAACTTATACTCATACATCAGGCTGTTCGGGTCGCTGTACGTAAGTGCAGAGAACTGAATGATTACGCTCTTCTGCGAATTCTCCAGTGTGAGCGCGTAATGGCCTTCTTCTCCCGAAAGCTGATGCTGCATGCTCTTACCATTGACCAGCACATCCGACAACGAAATAATATAACGGCTGGGAAGCATATCCATGTCTTTCCCATTCAGGCGCACCAGTCCCCTGGAGTTACCAAACCAGAAGTTTCCGTCTTCATCTTTTATCGGAATGCAGTTGATGAATATCAGACTGGGAATACCATCGGCAAAATTGAAAGGTACTACCTTGGTTTTCTTGTCGAAACGGTACATACCCTTATTGGTCGCCACCCACAACCAGCCTTCTGAGTCTTCCACCACGGCCATCAACGACTTTCCGTCCAACAGCGTTCCGGGAGTGAGCCGGCTAAAATGACTCATGGTAAGGTCGGATACAAACAATTCTCCTTTATCTGGCAAGAAATAGAGCTGATGGTCGGAAGTTTCATAAATCATACGGATTTTTTCTTTATGCACAAATCCTTCCGGGAACACATCGTTCTTCAAGCTTTCGGACGAAGGGTCCCAAATGCAGATACCGCTTTCCGTACAAATCCATCCTTTATGGGATGAATCAAAATAAATCTCATAAACGTTGCCTTCGGGGAGTTTGGAACTGTCGCTCTTGAAGTGACGCACGATTTTCCCGTTCCGGTAACAATACAATCCGGCAGAAGTACCAATCCACAGATTTCCCCGGTCGTCAGGACGAAGCACAAAAATATGTCCATGCTGGAAGGGTTCGGAAGCAATCTCAAAATCCCGCAGTTCCAATGTGGCGCCATCAAGCACATACATACCTCCTCCATAGGTTCCGATATAATATTTCCCGTCGAAATAACAGCTTGACACAATGATGGAAGCCCGCAGACGGGGCGCCTTGAATATCTGGAATCTGCCATCGGCCTCATCGATAAACACAAAGCCGTCGCGCGAACCTATCAGTTTCTGACTTCCATGAAAGGCAATGGTACGGACAGCCATGTCTCTGGAATCAAACAAGTTCTCATATTGATAGGTGGAAAACAAGTCGCTTTGGAACAAGGTGTAGTCTACACCCAACTGGTAAAAGCCAATCCATAACAAGCCGTCACGGTCGACCAATACAGAGTACACAGAATTGGAACGAATCTGGCTATCTGCCTCACGGTCGTGCCGGAAAGTACGGATAACACGCTGGCGACTCACGGAAATAAAATGTACACCGTTTCCGTCCGTTCCTACATAGAGCAGGTCTTTCCCATCGCCCGACAAGGCAGAGATGACTCCACAACCGACATCCAGATAGCGTGAAAAGTGCTTGCTGATAGTATCAAAAAGCACCAGCCCGCTGGACATTGTACCCATAAAAATCTTTGAACCGACACGTGTGATATTATAGAAAGAAAGGTTCTGCCCGTTCTTCGCCAATTTATCTGAAAAAGAAGTAATAGTATGGTCGGACAAACGAAAAGATTTCAAGCCTCCCATCGTAGAGAGCCACAATATGCCGTTTTCTCCTTCCACCATTCCCGTTACAAAATTCGCACGCGAAAAGACATTCTTGTCTACCAGCACATGCTCAAAAACTCCTCCCTTGTATACATACAATCCTTTTTCCGTTCCTACATAGAGTACATCCCCCAACTTACAGAATGCATGTACCCCGCTTGTAATCATTTCAGGAGCCAGCCGCTCGAGCTTCTCGGCATCATCGGCCAGGCGGAAAAGTCCCATACCCGTACCAACCCACAATTCATTGCCCGGCATTTCAATCAGTGCAAACACTCGCTTCAGGTTCTCATTACTGCCTTCTACCATGTAATGCTCCAGGCGTATGCCATCAAAACGCTCTACTGAGGTATTCGTTCCCATCCAGACATAGCCTTTTGAATCTTTGTATATTGTATTAATGACCAAATCAGGAAGTCCGTCGGATACGGACAAACTACGGATTTCGGAGGAAACAGCTCCCGCTTGCAAACAGCACAGACTGGTTAACAAAAGGAGATAAATATATATCAAACATTTCTTCATTTACAAAACTGCCATAGGTTTCATGAGCAAAAATACATAGAATCTGCCTATATTTCATAAAAATAT